>OGLD01000031.1_pt1 | contig 91918 bp, 75 predicted proteins | sample 1572561 | NCBI WGS metagenome assembly OGLD01 (sample SAMEA2582151, study PRJEB24529) | metagenome | biome: Human gut stool | place: China | collected 2011 | reverse complement strand
TTTATTGTGACGGGTTTCCCGATAGATGTCAAGTGGGATGAAAACGAATTCCTGCAGAAGCTCCATATGAAGTCCTGTATCTGACTTTTGACAAAAATGGTGGACATAATCCTGCTTGTGCCGTTTCATCTCTCCGGAACTTTTTTCTATAAAAACAATGGTATACACGCTTTTTATATCCCGATAGCTGAATTTCTTTTTCCGTTCATTTTTGGCACGTTTGTATTGCCGGAGTAAAAGATCAGCCAAATAGCATGCGCTGCGTTGTCCGGGAAAGGAATATCCTATTTTTTGCACTTCAATGTTTGCAATGCTTCCATCTTCCAGTTGAACAACAATATCCATAATAAGCAAAGCATTTTCTTCTGCAATTCGGGAAGAATCGTTTGGAAGTACGTGTAAAATACGAATATGCCGTTGTAATATCAGTGACAGTAATTCTTCCAGACGTGAAGGTGCAGTATCCGGATTTAAAATTTCTTTGAAAAAAGAATCGTAAAGTATTTTGACACCCTGCATTCCTGTGCAAAATTGCAGAAATTCTTCTTGTTGGGATTCGTCCCACGAATCAAACAGAAATTTTAATTCAGGGGTAGTTTGAATTTTTTTACAAAGCTCCTCTCGGGTTTGAATCATTGGAAAATATTGTTTTAATCCATTGCTCATAAGCGGTTCCTCCTGATGGTTTGTGAATTAGATTGAAAATTTGATGATTTCATCTGGATTTGTTTTTTGAAAATAAAGAAGAGAACATGGAAATAAAAAGAAATATCCGTTCTCCTGAAATGTTATGAATAAAGTCTAACACGAGGAATATGAAGTGTCCAATAAAAATTTCATAAATAGAATAACACTTCCATTCCTCACTGCTATTTTGCAGATTTTTGTGCAAGATTCCCCATAAAAAATCGCCTTTTACTTTCCTCAAGCAAAAGACGATTTTTACGATTTTCTTTTATTTCACACTCTCTTTTGTAATCAGCTCCACTTCCACCGGGATGGTTTTTTCCACTGTTTCACCCTGCAAAATCTGAATCGCGGTCTCAACTGCTGTCTCTCCCATCAGATTCGGTTTCTGTGCCACAGTTGCTGCCATTTTTCCTGCTTTGACTGCTGCGACTGCATCGTCTGTCGCATCAAAACCAACCACCAGGATTTTCTTGTTTCCAACTGCTTCCACTGCTCCAAGTGCCATCTCATCGTTATGTGCAAATACACCCTGAATTGCGGAATTTGCCTGCAGCATATTTTCCATAACACTCATTCCCTCAGAACGATTGAAGTTCGCGGTCTGTTTGGAAACAACATTCAGCTTTTTATCTGCCACCAAATGGAATCCTTTTCCTCGCTCGATCGTTGCACTGGCTCCGGAAACGCCCTCCAGTTCTGCTACTTTTGCATTTTCTCCAAGAAGTGATACCATATATTCTGTTGCCATTTTCGCACCTTCCACATTGTCAGAAGCAATGGCACAGTCTACGTCTACTCCGTTTACACCGCGGTCTACTGAGATCACTTTAATTCCTCTTGAAACCGCATCCTTCACTGCCGGTGCAACTGCATCGGAATCCACCGGATTTACGATCAGGACACTGATATTTTTTGAAATCAGATCTTCGATATCGCTGGTCTGTTTTGCCGCGTCATCCCCGGCGTCTACCACGATCAGTTTTTCCCCTTCTGTTTTTGCCTTTTCTTTTGCACCTTCACTTAATGTGACAAAGAATGGGTTATTTAATGTAGAGACAGAAAATCCGATACTTCCATTTCCTGCCGCTTCTCCGGATACGTTTTCTGTTTCTCCGTCAATCGTAATCGCATTACAGCCGGTCACACCAAACACCATAACTGCCGCAGCCAGTACACTTACAAATCTCTTCATTCTCATACCGTATTCTCCTCTCTTATCGTCTTCTGTCAGACAATACCGCGATCAAAATTACAATTCCTTTTACCACATCCTGATAATAGGAAGATACACCCAGAATATTCAGTCCATTGTTCAGTACTGCAATGATCAGAACGCCGATAAACGTTCCCCAGATCTTTCCACGTCCGCCATTCATACTCGTTCCGCCAAGTGCTACGGCTGCGATCGCATCCAGCTCATAGCCCTCGCCCAGTGTCGGCTGTGCAGAACCAAGACGGGATAATAAAATCAACCCGGAAAGTGCAGCCATACATCCGGAAATCGCATAAGCTGCCAGTTTTGTGCAGTCAATATTGACTCCTGCCAGATTGGCTGCTTTTGCATTGCTTCCTGTCGCATAAATATGACGTCCGAAAGTTGTTTTCTGCAGTACGAATAAGAAGATCACAAAAATCAGTAAAAACAAGATGACCGGAATCGGAATGTGATAAAAGTTTCCTTTTCCTACCACTTTCAGTGTAAAGCTGTCTCCCAGGTTGGAGATCGGTTTTCCATCCATATAGATCATCGTCAGTCCACGGAACACGGTCATTGTAATCAACGTTGCAATAAAGGGCTGTAATCTGCCTTTTGTTACAAGAAATCCACTGATACATCCAAATCCGGTTCCGATCACCAGCGCCAGGATCATTGCCAGTCCCACCGGCATTCCGCCTGAAATAAATCCTGCACACAATGCCGTCGTCAGAGCAAGTACCGAACCTACAGACAGGTCAATCCCGCCTGTCAGAATGACACAAGTCATACCAAATGCGATGAGCCCGTTAATAGAAGACTGTCGAAGCAGTGATAAGAAGTTCCCCACTGTCCGGAATTCCGGACTGATCGCTCCGATCACAACAATTAACAATACAAGCGCGATCAGCGCTCCCAGATCTTGTATATAATTTGCCGCTTTTTTCTTATTCATTGAGATTTCCTCCTGTCGCCAGAATCATAATATTTTCCTGATTTGCCTCTTCTTTGCTTAAAAATCCTCTCACCAGACCTTCTCTTACTACCATTACCCGGTCAGACATTCCGAGCACTTCCGGCAGTTCGGAAGATACCATAATGATCGCCACTCCCTTTGCGGCAAGATCATTGATAATACTGTAGATTTCCTTTTTTGCCCCAATATCCACACCGCGGGTTGGTTCATCCAGAATCAGCACTTTCGGATTCGTGTACATCCATTTTGCAAATACAACCTTCTGCTGGTTTCCACCGCTTAAGTTATTACATTCATGCTGCGGTCCAAAACACCGGATATGTAACTCCTCGATCCCCTTTTTGACCAGCTCTTTTTCTTTCTCTCTCTGGATCACCCCGTGTCTGGAAATACGCTTCAGATTTGCGAGAGAAATATTTTTCATAATGCTCTCTTCCAGCATCAGCCCTTCTACTTTCCGGTCTTCTGTGATAAATCCGATTCCGTTTTTCATTGCCTGTTTCGGCGTTTTGTTCTCGATCTGTTTTCCATTCAGAAAAATCTCTCCCGTCACATGCGGCATATTTCCGAAGATTGCCTGCATAATCTCCGTTCTTCCGGCTCCCATCAGCCCGGATACTCCCAGCACTTCCCCTGCATGCACTTCAAAAGAAACCTTTTCAAATACGCCCGGACAGGTCAGATTTTTTACTTCCAGAACACGATTACCGATGCTTACGTTCCGCTGCGGATACCGCTCTCCAATCTCTCTTCCGATCATCATTTTGACTACATCATTCATGTCTGTCTCAGAAATCTTCTTTGTGTCGATATAAGTTCCATCCCTCAGGATCGTAATCCGGTCGCACAGTTCAAAAATCTCTTCCATCCGGTGCGAGATATACACAATGGAGACACCCCTTTCACGCAGCGCGTTTGCAGCCTCAAACAGTACTCTCGTCTCACTCTGTGTCAGTGCTGCCGTCGGCTCATCCATGATGATCACCTTTGCATTTACCATCAGCGCCTTTGCAATCTCAACCATCTGCTGCTGTCCTACGGAAAGCTCTTCCATCCGCTGTCCCGGATCGATCTCTACTCCAAGGCGTTTCAAGATTTTTTCTACTTCCCGGCGCATTGCTTTTTTGTCACATACACCGCACTTCTTTTTGATTTCTTTGCCGAGAAACATATTTTCTTCTACTGTCAGATCAAATAACACGTTCAGTTCCTGATGGATAAATACAATCCCTGCTTTTTCTGCTTCTCTGGCATTTTTGTAGCAGACTTCCTGTCCGTCCACGATCACCTGCCCCACATCTTTTGTATAAACACCTGTCAAAATCTTCATCAACGTCGATTTTCCCGCACCGTTTTCTCCCATCAGTGCATGAATTTCTCCGGTACTGAGTACAAATCCGGCATTGTTCAACACGGCATTGTTCCCAAAAGACTTGTTGATCCCTCTCATTTCAATTTCCATAAGCTGTTCTCCTCTCTTAGAAAATACAACCCGACTGTAAAATAATATTTGCATAAGGCGTTGTCTCTCCGGTTCGAATAACTGCCTTGCATGTTTTTGTCATTTTTTTCAGATCGCTGTGCAAAACAAATTGTATCTCTGGTTTGAAACCCGTTTCATGCTTTGCAAAAAATTGTTCGATCTGACGGAGTATCTCCGGATTCTGAAGTTTCATCTCCTCTGCCAGTATGATCTTCTCTACTTTCATATCTGCCCCTACTTCTTCCAACACATCCATAAAAGACGGCTGTCCGAATTTTACGGCCAGATCGATCCGTTCTGTCTCATCCGGGATCGGCAGTCCACAGTCTCCGATACAGATTGTGTCCGTATGTCCCATATAAGACAACACTCTGGAAATATCACTGTTTAAAATCCCCTGTCGTTTCATGCTCTTCCTCCCAGTTTTTCCAATTCTTCTTCGACTTCCTGTGCCATCGGCATTCCGCTCTGTGCCCCGAATTTTTCTGTGGATAAGCTGGCTGCCACATTCGCATACCGAAGTGCTGTCTCCATATCCGCTCCTTTTGCTCTCTGCAGGGCAAATGCACCGTTTAACGTATCTCCTGCCCCGGTCGTATCTGCCACATTCGCTTTTCTCGCCGGTACACTCAAGATTTCTCCATTCTTCAAACAAGTAATCACACCTCTGGAGCCCTGTGTGATGATCAGTTTTTCCGGATACTCTCTTAACAAGTCCTCTGTAGAATACTCCTCTCCAAAAATCAGGACCGCTTCATGTTCATTTGGTGTTACATACGTCACTTTTTCGATCACTTCCAACGGAACGTTTGACGCCGGAGCCGGATTTAACACTACCGGAATCTGATTGTCATAACAGAAATCTACAACATAATACACCGTATCCAGCGGAATCTCCTGCTGCAGCACAACCATATCAAAAGTCTTCAGCTCCTCTTTGATCCTGTCAATATAATCTCTGTCCACTTTCCCGTTTGCTCCCGGAACCACGATGATCGTATTGTCATTTTCTCCGACTGTGATCATAGCAATCCCTGTCGGAACTCCCTCTAAAACCTTGATATGTCCCGTCTCTACACCGACTTTCTTGAAATTCTCCAATAACCGGGTACCATTTGCGTCATCTCCAACACATCCGAACATCTCCACTTTTGCTCCGAGCTTTGCCATAGCAACCGCCTGATTCGCACCTTTCCCTCCCGGAATATAATGAAGGCTGTCTCCTCGAAGTGTCTCCCCTTTTAGCGGAATCCGCTCTGCGGTCACCGTCATATCCATGTTAATGCTTCCTACTACTGCCAGTTTCATTCTGCTTCTCCTTTCTTTTTCGTCGTCTGACGCCTGATCAGCTCAACATCAAATATATTTTCTTTCTGATACGAAATCTCTTCTCCATGATGGATGATCATCTGTACTGCCAGTTTTCCCATTTCTTCAATGGGCTGGGAAATGGTCGTCAGCTCCGGTGTCATTCTCCTGCTGAACTCAATATTGTCAAATCCGACCAGCTGTACATCTTCCGGGACTCTTCGCCCGTTCTGATGAAGCACCTTATAGACTGCCATTGCCGCCATGTCATTGCTCGCCAGGATTCCATCGGTATCCGGGTATCTGCGAATCAGTTCTTCTGCTGCCGCAAGTCCGGCATCGTAATCATAATCACAGTCGATCCAGACAGCTTTTCTTCCATACTTTCTGCACACATCCTCATATCCCTGATAACGCTGCTGCCCGCTGGAAAACTTCATCGGTCCCCGCAGGCACACAATATGCTGACAGCCGCATTCAATCAGATGCTCTGCCGCAAGTTTTCCGCCTTTGTAATGATCTGATTCGATAAATGCGATTTCCCGTCCCTCAGAAAGCTTTCTGTCCATCACGACAACCGGAAGTCCGCATTCTGCAATCTTCTTTCCGGTCCGATCGCTGTTGGTCATGATCACAATTCCATCTGCCTGCATCTGTACAAGCATCTGAATGTTCATCCGTTCTTTCTTCGGATTATTTGCTGAATTGCATAACAGCATCTTATATCCGTTTTGAAAGGCTTCCTCCTCCACTGCTTTGGCGATTTCACTGAAAAATGGATTTTCAATATTCGGAACGATCATTCCAATAATCTTTGATGATTTCTTAAACAATGCCCGCGCCAGTTCATTTGGTTTGAACCCCGTTTCTTGAATAGCCTCAAGAACTCTTTGCTTCTTCTCCTCATCCACATTCGCTGTTCCATTCATCACTCTCGATACAGTAGCAGGTGAAACTCCTGCGATCTTTGCAACTTCTCTGATACTTGCCATCTTATGTCCTCTTTCTTTTGCTGCTGTGAAACTTTTTGAAACCCGTTTCATATCTTGATTTTATTATAGGCATAACTCCTGACATCTGTCAATCTCCTTTGTAGACTTTGGTGGTATTGTATAGATATCTCTCTTTTCTTTTATTCCTATCGCCCAAAAACTCTGCCTTTTTTATGCATAATCCCTATTTTATTTTTCCGCTTCCATTATACTTGACTGTTTCAGTCCAATATTGTAAGATGAGACAAAACGTCAGGGAGGTCAGATATGTTATTTACCAAAGAATGTGATTATGCAATCCGCATCATGCGTGCATTATCTTCCGGAGAGTTAATCAGTGTCTCACGGATCTGCGAGATGGAGCATCTGCCCTCTGCCATGACTTACAAGATTACCAGAAAGCTGGAAAAGTCCGGATTTTTAAAAAGCTGTCGGGGTACCAACGGGGGATATGCGCTCAACTTAAAGCTTGCAGAGATTTCTCTCTATGATCTCTGCGCTGCCATAGATCCGGATATCCTTCTTTTAGAATGTATGAAAGAGGGTTATCCTTGTTCTATGAACAGTCCGAAAAATCCATGTCTGGTACATCACGAATTCTGCCGGCTGCAGAATATGCTGGTGCAGGAAATGAAACAAAAATCTCTTGCCGAATTATTTCGGTAAGTGTTTTTTTGCCTTAATCTTTACTATTTTAGTACAGTTTTATCAAAGGAGGATTTTACAAAATGAATCAATGTTATGGATGCAATACATGCAAAAGCGCAGACAAGCCTCTAGAAGGCTTTATCCGCTCGCTTCCGATGGAAACTTCCCATCACCGCGTGGAAGGACAGAGCACAAAATGTGGATTTGGACTGCAGGGAGTCTGTTGTCGTCTCTGCTCCAACGGTCCTTGCCGCATCACTCCAAATGCGCCGAGAGGAATCTGCGGTGCCGATGCCGATACGATCGTAACCCGCAATTTCTTAAGAGCAGTGGCTTCCGGCAGCGGATGCTATATCCATATCGTTGAGAATACTGCCCTCAATCTGAAGAAAACCGCCCAGATCAAAGGAGAATTAAAGGGTCTGAAATCTCTGGAGCATCTGGCGGAGATGTTTGGAATTACAGACGAAGATGTCTATGTAAAAGCAGAAAAAGTGGCAGATGCCGTACTTGCCGATCTGTACAAACCGGAATATGTTTCTGCAGAACTGATTGAGAAAATCGCATATGCACCACGTATTAAACGCTGGAAAGAACTGGGAATCATGCCGGGCGGTGCAAAAGCAGAGGTATTCAAAGGTGTTGTAAAATGTTCCACCAATCTGAACTCCGACCCTGTGGATATGCTTACCGACTGTCTGAAGCTTGGTATTTCCACCGGAGTGTACGGGCTGACCTTAACCAATCTGCTCAACGATGTTTTGCTCGGACAGCCGGAGCTTCGCCTGGCCCCGGTAGGACTGCGTGTGATCGATCCGGATTACATCAACATTATGATTACCGGACATCAGCACACGATTTTCGTAGATCTTCAGGAACGCCTGATTTCAGAAGAAGCAAAGACAAAAGCGCAGGCTGTTGGTGCAAAGGGATTCAAACTGGTAGGATGTACCTGCGTAGGACAGGACTTACAGCTCAGAGGCGCACACTATACCGAAATATTTGACGGTCATGCAGGAAACAACTATACAAGTGAAGCAATCCTGGCAACCGGAGCGATCGATGCAGTTCTTTCAGAATTTAACTGTACTCTTCCGGGAATCGAGCCAATCTGTGAAGAATTGAAGATCCGACAGATCTGTCTGGATGATGTTGCAAAGAAAGCGAATGCGGAACTGATGCCGTTTGAATTTGAAAACCGCGAAGAACAAAGCAGCATTATTATTGATAAAATCATCGAATCCTACAAGGAACGACGGGGAAGTGTTGCGTTACACCTCATGGAAGAACATGGAAATGACCATACATTAACGGGTGTCAGTGAAGGTTCTTTAAAATCCTTCCTGGGCGGAAAGTGGACGCCGCTAATCGAACTGCTGGCATCCGGAGAGATCAAAGGTCTTGCCGGTGTGGTGGGATGCTCCAACCTGACTGCAGGCGGACATGATGTCTTGAGCGTGGAACTGACAAAAGAACTGATCTCTCGCGACATCCTCGTCCTTACTGCCGGATGTTCTTCAGGCGGAATCGAAAACTGCGGACTCATGACTCCGGAAGCTGCCAAATATGCCGGTCCAAAGCTGCGCGCTGTCTGTGAAAAACTGAACATTCCGCCGGTTTTGAATTTTGGTCCTTGTCTTGCGATCGGCCGTCTGGAAATCGTTGCAACAGAAATCGCCGCAGAGCTTGGCGTAGATCTTCCACAGCTTCCACTGGTACTTTCTGCCGCACAGTGGCTGGAAGAGCAGGCACTGGCTGACGGATGCTTCGGACTTGCACTGGGACTTCCGCTGCACCTTGGACTTCCTCCGTTCGTAACGGGAAGCAAAACTGCAGTCAAAGTACTCACAGAAGATATGAAAGAACTGACCGGAGGACAGGTCATCATCAACGGAGATGCGAAAGAATCTGCTGATATCCTGGAGCAGATTATTCTGGAAAAACGCCAGGGCTTACATATATAGGAGGTGCCGCTATGAGACGAATTATGATCGATGCCTCAAAGTGCGATGGATGCAAAAACTGCACCATCGCCTGTATGCAGGCGCACCGGGAAACACCGGGAACTGTTTATGATCTGGATCTGACGGACATCCGCAATGAATCCAGAAACCACATCGAAAAGCTGCCGGACGGAACCTATCGCCCTATTTTTTGCAGACACTGCGATCAGCCGGAATGCGTGATGTCCTGTATGAGCGGTGCTCTGACAAAGGATCCGAAAACGGGAATCGTATCTTATGATGAAACGAAATGTGGCTCCTGTTTTATGTGCGTTATGAACTGCCCGTTCGGCGTCCTCAAAGCAGATACTGCCACCCGTACCAAAGTCGTAAAGTGCGACTTCTGCCTGCAGGACGGTGCAGAACCCAACTGCGTAAAAGCCTGTCCAAAACAGGCAATCTATGTTGAGGAGGTGTCATTATGATGCATGTTATTATCGGAGTGGGGGCTGCCGGGATCACCGCAGCAAAAACCATTCGCAGCCAGCAGCCGGATGCCTCTATTACCATGATTTCCACAGATGAGCATGTACACTCCCGCTGCATGCTTCACCGTTATTTGAGCCATGAACGTCAGGAAGATACCTTGTCCTTTGTAGAACCTGACTTTTTTGAAACCAATAAAATCGAATGGATCAAGGGTGTTTCTGTAAAAACAGTGGATGTAAAAAACCAGCAGGTTCTGCTTGATAATGACACATCCTGCCACTATGACAAACTCCTGATCACAACCGGTGCAAACAGCTTCATCCCGCCTGTTGGACAGTTCCGTGAGGCAAACAATGTATTCGGACTGCGGCATCTTTCGGATGCTCAGGCGATCCGCCCGCTGGCCGATCAGGCAGAACAGATTCTGATCGTTGGTTCCGGTCTGGTTGGAATGGACGCTGCCTATGCATTTCTCGAGCAGGGTAAAGAGGTTACTGTTGTGGAAATGGCAGATCGTATTCTTCCGATCCAGTTAAATGAAACTGCCGGAACTGCCTATCGGAAATTATTTGAAGAACACGGATGCCGTTTTCTTCTTGGAAAAAAGGCTTCTGAAACGCATATGAACAGCAATGGTTCAATCGACTATGTCCTTCTGGATGATGGCACCCGGGTAGACTGTGATCTGGTCATTGTTGCTGCCGGTGTTCGTCCCGCAGTTGAATGCGTACTGGATACTCCGATCGAAGTAGATCGTTTTATTAAAGTGTCTGACACCATGGAAACCAGCTTTAAAGATATTTACGCTGCCGGAGATGTAACCGGATTATCTGGAATCTGGCCAAATGCCATGAAACAGGGACAGGTCGCTGCTCTCAATATGTGCGGAATCGAAACTGTCTACGATGATCGTTATGCTATGAAAAATACGATGAATTTCTATGGTCTGGTCACACTTTCTCTCGGACGCGGTATCGAAGAAGAGGGAGATGTAGTCCTGGAACAGGAAGATTCCCACAATTATAAACGTGCAATTTTACGAGATGGAAAATTAGACAGTATTTTATTACAGGGAAGTATTGATTATTCCGGAATTTATCAATATCTGATCAAACATAAGATCGACCTTTCCGGTATGGAAAAAGATGTTTTTCATCTGTCTTTCGCTGATTTTTACGGAGTGAAAGAAAACGGCGGATATTGTTATCAGGATCAGGCATAAAGTAAAAGCATTCCTGCATGGATCATTGCTTCTTGGCATATGATTTCCGGCAGGAATGCTTTTTATTTTATTATCTCGCAGATTCACCAACTGCAGCTGCTCCGCTCAATCCGTCTTCACTCTTTTTCTGGTCATAAACCTCTCTGTCTAAAAGCTGCTCGGATTTTGCCACAAGAACTGCTGCTGTTGCCGCACCTGTCACATTTGTTGCTGTACGCATCATATCGACAACGCTTGAGATCGGAACCAGAAGTACAATAATCTCTACCGGAAGTCCTGCTGCAGTAAACAGTGCTGTGGTTGTTACTGTGGAGGTTCCCGGAACTCCTACTGTTCCGATGGAAACGATCAGTGTCAATACGATCAGAAATACATACTGGACTGGGACGTAAATGCTTTTTTCTTCCCAGATAGGACAGCAGTACAAACAGAACTACTGTAATCGCCACTGCCGCTATCGCTAAAACATCAATATCCATTATTTTACTCCTTTAAATGCCGCATCAAGATCTGCGATCAGATCTTCTACTTTTTCAATTCCGATTGAAAGCCGGATCGTGTTTGGTTTGATTCCCTGATCTAACAATTCTTCCTCCGTACACTGGCTGTGAGTGGTGGTTGCCGGATGAATCACCAGAGATTTCACGTCTGCTACATTTGCCAGCAGGGAAAAGATAGACAGCTGATCGATAAATGCCTGGGCCGTCTGCGCATCTCCCTTAATCTCAAAAGTAAAGATAGAGCCGCCTCCGTTCGGGAGATATCTCTTATATAATTCATGGGTTGACTCCGTTTCCAGTGACGGATGGTGTACAGCCTCTACCTGCGGATGATTCGCAAGATACTCCACGATCTTCAGCGCATTGCTCACATGCCGCTCAACACGCAGAGATAATGTCTCCAGCCCCTGCAGGAAGATAAAGGAATGGAACGGAGAAAGTGTTGCACCCGTATCACGCAGGATCACTGCACGGATATAGGTTACAAATGCCGCACTGCCTGCTGCATCTGAGAACGATACACCATGATAACTCGGGTTGGCTTCTGAAATCCACGGATATTTGCCGGATGCCTTCCAGTCAAACTTTCCACTGTCAACGATCACGCCTCCAATCGCTGTTCCATGACCGCCGATAAATTTCGTTGCGGAGTGAATCACCAAATCTGCACCATGTTCGATCGGCCGGATCAGATACGGTGTTGCAAATGTAGAATCTACTACCAACGGAATATTGTGTCTGTGCGCGATCTCTGCCACCTTCTCCAGATCGATCAGATTTGAATTCGGATTTCCAAGTGTCTCTACAAATATCGCTTTTGTATTTTCCTGAATGGCTGCCTCAAAAGATCCTTCTTTCTCAGGGTCCACAAACGTTGTTGTCACATCGTTTGTGAGCGGAAGAGTATGCGCCAGAAGATTGTATGTGCCGCCGTAGATGGTCTTGGATGCCACAATATGCTCTCCCGCCTTTGCAAGTGCCTGAAATGCATAGGCAATTGCTGCCGCACCGGATGCTACAGCCAGCGCTGCCACACCGCCTTCTAATGCTGCAATACGCTGTTCGAAAATATCCTGTGTCGGATTTGTCAGTCTTCCATATATATTTCCTGCATCACGGAGTCCGAAGCGGTCTGCCGCATGCTGTGAGTCGTGAAATACATAAGAGGTTGTTGCATAGATCGGGACTGCTCTTGCATCTGTAACCGGATCTGCCTGTTCCTGTCCAATGTGTAATTGTTTTGTCTCAAATCCCCAGTTTTTAGAATCTCTGATATCTGCCATTTCTATTTCCTCCTTCTTTGGAATCTGTTTCTTTCTTAATTCCTTGTAATCATATTAACATAGTAGGATTTATTTGTCCAATATAGATTGAGAATATCCTGTTATAGATTTATTTTATAGCAGACTCATTGTTTTGTATGGCTGCTTTAACCGTATCCAGAAACATTTCATGTATTCTGTTGTCCTGATCTAATTCCGGATGAAATGCCAGCCCAAACTGTGTCCCGTATTTTACTGCCACGATCCGATCATCTACTGCCGCAAGAACTTCTACTCCTTTTCCAACTTTTTCAATATATGGAGCTCTTATAAATGTCATCGGTATTTTCCCGATTCCCTTCATTTCCTGTACTGTACGGAAACTTCCAAGCTGTCTGCCATAACCGTTTCTTTTCACCGCTGCCGGCAATGTTGCAAAATAAATATTCCGGTCATTTGTCAAATTTTCCGCCAGAAGGATCAGGCCGGCACAAGTTGCCAGCACCGGCAGTCCTTCTTCGATTTTCTGCTTCAATATCTGATACATGTCCAGCTCTTTCAGAAGTTTTCCCTGCACAGTACTCTCACCTCCGGGAAGGATCAATCCATCAAACGGTTTCATCAGGTCCTCTTTTTTGCGGAGTTCCATACATTCTATTCCCAGGTCTTCTATTTTCTTCCGATGTTCCGCAAATGCTCCCTGTACTGCAAGTACTGCGATCTTCATTCTATCTGCCCCTTTCCGCCATCAAAAGTTCTATCTCCTGTTCATTAATTCCTACCATTGCCTCTCCCAGATCCTCAGAAAGCTCTGCCAGCATCCTGTAGTCTTCAAAGTTTGTTACCGCTTTTACAATTGCTTCTGCCCGCTTTCTCGGATCTCCTGACTTAAAAATACCAGATCCCACAAATACGCCTTCTGCACCAAGCTGCATCATCAGCGCCGCATCCGCCGGAGTTGCGATGCCTCCCGCCGCGAAGTTTACAACAGGAATACGCCCGTTATGATGTACATATTCAACCAATTCATACGGTACATTTAGGGCCTTTGCTTCCTCAAACAGCTCATCCTCCCTCATGGAGACCAGTTTTACAATTTCCCGCTTCATCATTCTCATATGTCTGACTGCCTGTATCACATCTCCTGTTCCCGGCTCTCCCTTTGTACGGATCATAGAAGCTCCTTCATTGATCCTTCTAAGCGCTTCTCCCAAATCTCTTGCACCACATACAAATGGTACCTGGAATTTGCGTTTATTAATATGATAAACATCATCTGCCGGAGAAAGTACTTCACTCTCATCAATATAATCAATTTCGATTGCCTCTAATATCTGTGCTTCAACAAAATGTCCGATCCTGCATTTTGCCATAACTGGAATGGATACTGCTTCCTGAATTTCCTTGATCATCTTCGGATCACTCATTCTGGATACTCCGCCCGCTGCACGGATATCAGCCGGAATCCTTTCCAGCGCCATCACTGCACATGCTCCCGCCTCCTCTGCAATCCTTGCCTGTTCCGGTGTTGTCACATCCATGATCACTCCGCCTTTTAACATCTGTGCTAACTGCTTGTTGAGCTCATATCTTTCTGCACTCATTTGCTGTACCTCCTCTTAATTGCTATCATTTTTATATGAATACTACATTAAGATTGGCTTTTCTTAAATATCCAGTTTTAACGTTTTTAACCATGCCAGTTTTAAAAACAAAAAAGCTACCGCTATTATTTCCAATATTTTTCTACTTCCTGCTCAGCCTCTTGGAAAGAAAGCTGGAACTTTTCCTGTACCTTTGCACACACGCATTCTTTTTCCATTCCCATTTCCTGTAATAATTCTACAGTTGCCTGTCTTCTGCCTTCCCTTCTGCCTTCTTTCAATCCAGTGTTTTTATAAACCGTAGAAAAGTACTGGTGATCTCGAATCGCACGCTCTCTTGCCTCATATTCCAGACGCTTCTCCTCATCCGCACTGATCCGGTTCAAATCCTCATACGCCTTCTTAATATATTCGCTTTTTTCCGCTGCCATTTCAAATTCCTCCTTGGTTTCTGCATTGATAAACTGAAGCCATTTCAGCAGCTCTGTCTCCGGATACTCATATTTTGCCAGTTTCGGGAGTTCCAATGTGTGGATCTCAACTTTATCACTGTACATCTTTCTCCCCTGATCTGACCAGAAGTGAAAACAGGAGTAATATTCTTCATCTTCAAACATGGTAAAATTCAAAATCCCGATATGAATACATTTTTCTAATTTCTGATAGTCTTCTCCTGGTTTTAATTGATCGGTAAACATCTTCCCCAGATAGAACAACGTGCGTTCTGCCCAGTATTCACTAGCTGTCACCTGAATTTCAATGTCAATCTGCTCCTTGTTATTTAACAAAACCCGTACATCCAAAATTCCCAACTTATCATCTTTATCCTTCTGGCGCAAATGGGACGGCAAAATCCTGCTCTCAACGATTTCTCCCAGATCAATTCCAAGTACCGCCGCCAGAAATGCGTTGCGCACCTCTTCATCTTCCATCAGCTCTTTAAAACAGAAATCTACTTTTGGCTTCATTAAAAATTGTGTTGTTTTTTCCTTCTTCATACATGCTCCTCCTTGGTTTCTGATGGAATTCAGAAGATTTCGATGAGCATGTAACTGTATTCTTAATTTTATTATATCTTTTGACACGATGTTTCACAATCGCAAATACAGACAAACTCCATCTATTCTCTTGTTACTATGCACGGTAACGTCTTATCCATCTTTTCTGTGCGTTTATTTGGAAATTATTTTTGAATGGCATCTTATGCCATATTTGAAAACTGAAAGGGATTCCTTTCAAGATTGGTTTTATTATACTTGAAATTTTGTTGGGACACAATTAAATTTCCATGAATATGTTATAAATTTTTCCGTAAAAGTTACTGTTCACACCGGATGTTAAATATAGGTTCTGAACCGTCATGCTTGCATGTAAGGCAAAGAATCTATATTTAACATCTGGTGGAACCAGTCACCGCCCATACATAAGCAATCTAGCACGAAGTGCGGTACTGGAGTGCGCAAGCACGACGATTGCGCATGGATAGGTGGAGATTGGTGGGAACAGTAACTCCGTAAAAGTTACTATATGTGAAAAGAAACAAGGAAGCTGCACCTTTTTGCACAAACTTCCTTGTTTCTTTTCTCTATAAATTCCAGCGTTTTCCCTGAGATACTCGCAATCGGTTCATAGCTCTCGCCAGAGATGCCTGAGAATGATAATATTCCTGGATGCTCTGTTTCTGGCGGATTCGCTCCTCTGCACGCTCTTTCTGCTCCTGTGCATGACGGATATCAATCTCCTCCGGCTTTTCTGCTGTATCTACCAGCAGTGTCACACGGTTGTTGACTACCTCTGCAAATCCTCTTCCGAGTGCAACTTCTACCCAGTTTCCTTCTTCGATCTCCATACGGGCCATTCCGATCTTCACTGCAATCACCATATTTTCATGGTTCGGCAAGATTCCCTTTTCACCATCCGGCGCCGGAATTACAAGCTTTCTGCAGCGTCCTTCGTAAAAAACCCTGTCACTTGCGATGATTTTCAAACCAAATGTATCCATATGCCACGCTCCTATTCTGCCGCCGCCTCAGCATTTGCCTTTGCAATGACATCGTCAATAGTTCCTACATTGAAAAATGCAGATTCCGGATATGCATCCATCTCCCCATCAATGATCATTTTAAATCCACGGATTGTCTCTTTTAACGGAACATATTTTCCAGGGATTCCTGTAAATGTCTCTGCTACAAAGAATGGCTGAGACAAAAATCTCTGGATTTTTCTCGCACGCATAACAGTTGCCTTATCTTCATCTGACAACTCTTCCATACCAAGAATTGCAATAATATCCTGCAGTTCTTTGTATTTCTGAAGAATTGCGATGACTTTATTTGCCACTTCGTAATGCTCTTCTCCGACTACATCTGCTTCCAGGATACGGGAGCTGGATTCCAGTGGATCTACCGCCGGATAGATACCCTGCTCTACAATCTTTCTGGAAAGCACGGTCGTTGCATCCAGATGCGCAAATGTTGTCGCCGGAGCCGGGTCAGTCAAATCGTCCGCCGGCACATAAACTGCCTGTACGGAAGTGACAGATCCGTTCTTTGTAGAAGCGATACGTTCCTGTAATTCACCCATTTCCGTTGCCAGTGTCGGCTGATATCCTACTGCAGACGGCATACGCCCAAGCAGTGCGGAAACCTCAGATCCGGCCTGTGTAAAACGGAAAATATTATCGATGAAAAGAAGTACGTTCTGATGCTGTTCATCACGGAAATATTCTGCCATTGTCAAACCAGTCTCAGCCACACGCATACGCGCTCCAGGCGGCTCATTCATCTGACCGAATACCAAAGCAGTCTTCTCCAGAACACCGGACTCTTTCATTTCAGACCAGAGGTCATTTCCCTCACGGGAACGCTCTCCGACTCCGGTAAAAATAGAGTATCCACCGTGCTCTGTCGCAATGTTTCGGATCAATTCCTGGATCAGCACCGTCTTACCGACTCCTGCACCACCGAACAATCCGATCTTACCGCCCTTTGCATATGGTGCAAGAAGGTCGATGACCTTGATTCCCGTCTCCAGGATCTCTACTACAGGGCTCTGATCTTCAAATGTAGGCGGTTCTCTGTGGATCACCCATTTTTCTGCATCCTCGATCTGTTCTCCATTATCAATTGTTTCACCTAATACATTAAACAGTCTGCCCAGTGTCTTCTCACCGACAGGAACTTTGATTCCTGCTCCGGTGGCTGTTACTTCCATATCTTTATGCAGTCCTTCACTGGCAGCAAGCATCAGGCAGCGCACCTCATTGTTTCCAAGGTGCTGTGCAACCTCCATGATGCATTTCTTTCCGTTGTTTTCAACTTCCAGAGCATCTTTGATATAAGGAAGATTGCCGTCTTCAAATACTACGTCAACGACAGGTCCCATAACCTGTACAATTCGTCCTTTATTCATATGCTATTCTCACTTCCTTTTCTGCTTCTGCGCCTTCGCACCGCTGCAAACTTCCGTAATTTCCTGGGTAATTGCAGCCTGTCTGGCTCTGTTATATACGATTGACAATTCCCGGATCAGACTTTCTGCACTGTCTGTCGCAGCTTTCATTGCCATCATACGGGCATTGTGTTCACTGGCATATGCCTCTACCAGGCATCCATAAACCATACCTATGACATAGTTCGGAACAATACTGTCCATCACGCTGTCTGCGGAGGGATACAGCTCAATTGCTTCCCGATACATATTCAGAGGCATTTTCATACTTCCGAAGTCTTTGGTCTCCAGCGGAAGCAGCTTCAATTTTTCCGCATCTGCCTGTACAGAATTCTCCATGCGGGTATATACGACATACACTTCATCCAGATCCCCTGCCAGAAACTGATCGATCACCGACCAGCCAATATCTCTGGCACGGTGCATAGTCGGTTTCTGAACGGTATACTGGAAATTTGTGTCAATCTCTACATTATGTTTTGCAAAATAATGCCGTCCCAGCTCACCTACAACAAAGAGCTTGTGAATCCCCGGCTGTGCAAGGATCTCTTCTTCCAGCTTGATAATATTATGATTATAAGCTCCGGCAAGTCCCTTGTCTGCCGTAATTACGATCGAACCGATCCTTTTCTGCTCTGCCGGGATATCCTGGCGGGCATCAAAATAAGAATGCCGGATCTCTGGCACATGGCGCAGGATACGGGAAATCTCACCCTGAAGTCCATAAAAATACGGCTCTGTATCCGCCAGTTTTTTTCTGGCCTGCGTCATTTTTGAAGAGGAAATCATATACATCGCATTTGTGATCTTCATCGTATCTTTTACGCTGTTGATGCGGCTCTGTATTTCTCTGATATTTGCCATATTAACACCTGCTCTTCTTGAATTCCTTTGCGGTCTCCACGATCTTTTCGATCAGTTCTTCTGTCAGTACCTTTTTCTCTTCGATTTCCTGTCCGATTTCCGGATAATCTGAATCGAAATGACGAAGCAGATCTGCCTGGAACTGTTTGATTTTTGCTTTTTCTATTCCAAGCATCACTTTATGTGTCGCCGCACACAGTGTGATGACCTTTTCATGCAGACTGAGCGGATGATAAAGCGGCTGCTTCAACAATTCCATCAAACCACTTCCATACTCCAGCTGTTCTTTTGTCGCAGCATCCAGATCGGAACTAAACTGCGTGAACACTTCCATCTCGCGGTACTGTGCCAGATCAATACGAATACTTCCGGATGCTTTTTTCATCGCTTTTGTCTGTGCGGCACCACCAACACGAGATACGGAAAGACCTACGTTTACGGCCGGTCTCATACCTGCTGCAAACAGATCGCTCTCCAGGAAGATCTGTCCGTCTGTAATGGAAATTACATTAGTCGGAATATATGCGGATACATCTCCTGCCTGCGTCTCAATGATTGGCAGTGCTGTAATAGAACCGCCTCCCAATTCATCACTCAGACGGCTGGAACGCTCCAACAGTCTGGAATGCAGATAGAATACATCTCCCGGATATGCCTCACGTCCCGGTGAACGACCGAGCAGCAGAGACAATGCACGATAGGCAACCGCATGTTTTGACAGATCATCATAGACGATCAGGACATCTTTTCCCTGATACATAAAATGCTCTGCCATTGCTGTTCCGGCATATGGTGCGATATACTGAAGCGGCGCACAGTCACTTGCTGTAGAAGATACCACAATCGTATAATCCAGTGCATCATTATTCTTCAATGTATTTACAACTTTTGCAACAGTAGAAGCCTTCTGTCCGATCGCCACATAAATACAGATTACATCTTTTCCCTTCTGATTCAGGATTGTATCCATCGCAATGGATGTTTTTCCTGTCTGACGGTCTCCGATGATCAGCTCTCTTTGCCCACGTCCGATCGGGAACATGGCATCGATGGAAAGGATTCCTGTTTCCATCGGTACGCTAACTGATTTTCTGTCAATAATTCCCGGCGCCTCCTGCTCGATCGGACGGTAATCATCTGCTTCGATCTCGCCTTTTCCATCAATCGGAGCTCCCAGTGCATTGACAACTCTTCCTACATATTTATTTCCAACCGGTACACCGGCCTTTTTTCCTGTACGAGTTACTTTTGTCCCTTCTTTGATATCTGTGTCCCGTCCAAAAAGAATGACTCCGATTTCATTTTTCTGAATATCCTGTACCATTCCTTTCAAACCCGTATCGAAGGTAACAATCTCTCCATACATTGCGTGATCAATCCCATAAATAGTCGCAATTCCGTCACCTACAGCAACGACTGTTCCCACTTCACTGTCTTTGCTCACACTGTCAAAATTTTCTATCTCTTCTTTTAAAATAGAAATAATTTCATCTGAATTGATTGAACTCACCTTGTTCACCTCCAGGTTAATTTTTGTCCTAGTCTGTCCAGACGTCCTTTCAGACTCCAGTCATATTCATCGCTTCCTGTGCGCAGAACAAATCCGCCAAGCAGCGTACTGTCTGTCTGAATCTCAATCCTGGCCTTGCTCGCTTCATATTTTTTACAAAGGAACGCTTCCATATTTTTGAGCTGCTCGTCACTGGGCAGCTCTACACATGTCAATACGGCACTTAAGATCCGATCCTGCTCGTCACAATATCTGTCATATGCAGCAAATATCTCCGGAATCAGATCCATTCTCTCATATTTACATGCCACTTTCAGGAAATTTCTCATTTCCTGCGGAAATACCTTGTCGATCACACGTTCTTTCTTCTGTGCCGGAATTGTCGGATTCACAAACACATCATGAAGCTGCGGTACCTCCTCAAATATCTCTCTTGCTTTCTGTATGGCTTCCTTCGGAACATTCAGCTCATACAACACCTGTGCATACCGCATTGCTGCAGATGAACAGTACATCTGACTAGTTGTTGTCTGTGTCTTCATGAGCTTCACCTACTTCTTCCAGAAACTTATCATATATTTCCTGATTATTGCCTGTCTGTTCTGCCACGATCTTCGCTGCAGCTGTCATTGCAAGTCCTGCGATTTCAGACTGGAGTGCACTCATTGTCTGCTCTCGTTCTACACGGATATCCGCCTTGGCAGACTCGATGATACTGCCTGCCCTGGCATCCGCCTCCTCTACAATACGTTCATACTCTGATTTGGCGTCCTTACGTGCTTTCTCTACGATCCGCACAGATTCTTCTTTTGCCCCGCCAAGTGCCTGCGCATATTCTTCCTTCATCTTCATCGCATCTTCCTGTGCATTCTGGGCATTTTTCAATCCGTCTTCGATCAGCTGACGGCGCTTTTCCATAATGTCGGTCACAGGCTTGATCAAAAACTTCTTTAATAAGAAAGCCAGGACGATCAGGTTAATCATGGTATATAGAAAGTTCATATCAAATCTCAGCACTTCCCACACCCGCCTTTCCTGTTAATTCTATTTGCTTATTTTAAGAAGAATACGATCAGAATACCAATGATAAATCCATAAATTGCAGTTGCCTCTGCAAGTGCACAACCAAGGATCAGGTTCTTGCTGATCTTGCTTTCAGCCTCTGGCTGTCTTGCGATTGCATCCACTGCTTTTCCTGTTGCGATACCAATTCCCACTCCTGCTCCAATACCTGTTAATACTGCGATTCCTGCTCCAATTGCAATAAGTGCTCCCATAATTCTAATCTCCTTTTTATTCTTTTATTTGTTCAAAAATTCCGTTTCTATTCCTGTTCTTCTGTCATAAACAGTGCGGTCAGAAATACAAATACATATGCCTGAATCAGACCATCAAAAATATCGAAATAGAAATTCATCGGAAGTGGTATAATCAGCGGAACAAATGCTTTTAAAAGTTCCATTACCACAAATCCTGCCAGCATGTTACCAAACAGTCGCATACAGAGCGACAATGGGCGGATAAAAATTTCCAGAATCATAATCGGTGCAACCACCGGCACCGGTTTGGCAAAATGCTTGACCCAATGTTTCATACCGTTTTTATGTATTCCTGAATATTCGATCAGGCACATACTCATCACGGCAAGTGCTGCTGTTACATTCAGATCTTTTGTCGGCGGCTTAAAGCCAAGCAGACCAATCATGTTGGCGCACGCCAGATAAAGAAGAACTGTGATCAGATACGGTATATATCTTTTGTTCCCTTTACCGAGGATCCCTTCAAAGAAATCCGTTGCCCAGTCAATTGCAGCTTCCAATGCCAACTGAACTTTTCCCGGGTTTTCTACCTTCAGATTTCTCACCAGAATCAATGATAATCCAACCAGAACCGCCATAATGATCCATGTAACAACCACGGACTCCGAAATTCCGCCGAGAACCGGAAGTTCAAATACTGTTTTACAGTTCAGCTCTTCCATCAATTCTGTTGCTAAATTTTCCGTATCGCTCCCTCCCTTTCCTGTCTCTTTTTTTAATTACTGCCCTTTGGGGGTCTTCCCTTTTCTCTTCCAGGTGGAGGCCTCTTACGAGCATAAAAAAGGAAATTTCATGCTTTGAAATCTCCGTACTATAATCCCTTTTCAGACAGCGTGCCTAAAAAGTTATCTAAATCCTACTCCCAGCAAGTGAGTTTGTCAACAAAAAAAATTTAGGGTTTTCTTTTTCCGATCGCACTCTTTTTTTGTCGAAATTCCCAGTGTTTTAAAATACGTTTTTTTCTTTTTTTAGGAATATTTCAACCTTATTTTACTGACTTTTCGTCATTTTTATTTTATACCATTCCTTTTTCACTAATATACAGTAATTCATTTGCACTTTTTTCATCAAACTTCCATAATATTGTGAAATACCTGTCGTTCTGTTTGTGGAAATACTCTCTGAAACCATAAAAAAAGAGGACTTTCTGCACATAGAAGCACAATTCTGTGTACAAAAAGTCCCATTTCCACCTTATTCTCTCTTTTGAGACTGTATTTTCTCCTTATTTTCAGACTCTTCCAGAGATTGTTCCCTTGCAATTTTAAGGAAATCTCTCTCCGCTCTTTTTCTTCTCGGAATAAATCTGCCTGCAACGCCCTTTCCACGGCTTCTCACATAGAAAAATCCAATCACTGAAAAAACTGCTGCACCGATAAAATTCACAAACAAGTCTTCCATTGTGTCGATCAGTCCGATGTCCAGATATCCGCCCACCCCCAATGGCTGTCCATTGATCATCACTTCCCTGATCTGATCGATCGTCACCGGAATATTTCTTCCGTCCGGATTCAGCATGACCGATGTGATTGCAGAAAGAACCGTATCCTTCTGCATGTCATATCCGAGAAACTGATCCATCCCAAACTCAAAAAACTCCCATACAACTCCAATCGTCATAGAAAAACAAAATGCCACGATCGCTGTAAACACCGGTGACAGATTAAAGACGGTACGCTCACTCCGGTTCAGCAGATCCACCAGAGAAAATCCGATTGCCGCTGCCAGAAATCCATTCAGCGTATGCAGCACCGTATCCCAGAACGGAAACAGCAGATAAAATTCATTGATCTCACCTAATATCTCCGCTGCAAATATAAAAAACAATACGATGATCTCCAGCGTTGTAGGCAGCTCTATTTTAAACGTTACCTGCACAAAACTTGGAACAATCAGAAGCAAAAGTGTCAGAATGCATAAAAATACGTTTTCATAATTCTGATTTAAAACCTGGAGCACCAGCATCACGATCACAAGAATCCGCAAAATAAGATACACCATAAATGAGCTTTTATGTTCCCTGAGTTCCATTTTTATCGCTTCCGCCATATGGCGGAAATAGCCGTTTTGTTTTTTCTCTTTCTTTTCTTTCATTCCCCGCTCCCTTTCTGCTCTTCTGTATCATTTCAAACGATACTTCCATTTCCTTTACACTTAAGAATATTATAGAAAGATAACATCGGGATTGCAAGATTGTTCTGTTGGGGTGCCTTCCTTGAGAGACCTTCTCTTTTTTCTATAGTTCTATAAACTTATACTTCCCTGCACCCAGTCCTGTGACTTTTTTTATGACTTTCGCTGCCTTCATTGCATTCATAACATTTGTTGCTTTGGATTTTGAACATCCTAACCATTCCATAATATTTGCCTGTCCAAATGGTTTGTCTACTCCACTTTCCAGAAATACTCTGCCACTATTCTCAATAAATTTCTCCGTAATCTCTGCTTCCTTGAATAATGGCAAATACTTTTCAAAAGTGTTGCTTACTTTTTCATTGTCATTGCTTACTTTTTCATTAGCGTTGCTTACTTTTTCATTGGCGTTGCTTACTTTTTCATTGGCGTTGCTTACTTTCCTAAACATTGTAACCTTAAATCCATTTCCAAACTCTTCAAATGTCGGTTCAGGTAAATCATACTCTCTACATCTGTTTATAATTCTCGGTATCCCTGTTCCCCATGCCTCTACTATATGCATATAATGAAACGCTTCTGCAATCGCTTCATTTCTGCAAGTAGATTTTCCTAACTTTGCAGTTTCAATATCCAATCCACCATAAAGCATCCCAGGTGATAACACCTCAACTCTGTCATCAAAAATGCTCACCTGAATACAAGACTTATCTACATAACTCCTGTGTACAACAGCATTGGCAATCATTTCTCTAATAGCAGATACTGGAAGTTCATAAGAATCATTTCTATATATCCCTTCGATTTCTGCCCCCATATTAATATGCCTTAAAACAAATTGATATGCTTTTTCCACCTGTTCGTAAATTGGCCCATCAAATTCTTTTTGATCAATAAAAACATCTCTGATTGTTCCCTTAAATAATGCACATTGAATTTTTGATGCTTTACTTTTGTTATCTGTCATCAGATCAAATGCATGTGTCGGATAGAGCGTTCTCCCTACCCTACAAAGAATTCCAAAATCTTCAAGCTTCTCTATAGTCATGTCCTTTGCTGCATTTTTTTCGTCTGTTTTACAGGATATAACTGCTATCTTTTTCATTGTTTCGCAAAGTTTCAATGCCTTTTCTTTGTCAAATTCTCTTCCTATTTCCTGTAGTGAATCATAGGAAATATTCTGGCCTTCCAACTCTAACTCTTTTAATTTTCTTGCGTCAGCAGGTCTGCTTGTTCCATTAATTCGAATAAAAGCTGTAGTCTCTTTTCCTTTTTTCGCAATATAATAAGGTCTGAACTTTCCAGGAACAATATCTATGACAAGTACCGTTTTTTCTTCTATTGTCTGGATTGAAATATCCGGTTCAATCTGTGGTGTACACGCATCTGAAACCATATTAGAAATGGAATCCGACAATTTAAATGGGCTTTGTTCGCCAATTCCATAAACAGTCCCTGTTTCATCCTCAATTCCTACTATCACTTTCCCACCTGTGCTGTTAGAAAATGCAATAATATCTTTTAAAAATTTCTCATGATTACCTGGAATTTCTCTTTTAAATTCAATATTCTTTCCTTCGCCAAAATAGTTCTTATCAATCATGTTCTCACCTGCTTTCTACTATGATAAATTTAACCCTTTCAACAGTCATTTTCTGTATTATTTCCATCAGCAAAGATCTTATTTCAAAACATTGGATAAATACCGGCTGATTGGCCTGAATATTGAACCTTAGATTCTTCTGAACTTTTAAAACTCAAAAGTGCTGCAAGAATACAGCTTACGAATAAATTTATTATACACTCTTTTCCCAGAATAAAGCAATTCATATTTTCTACAAAAACAACAAAACCTTTTTATAAATTATATCTTGCACTTTCTTTTTGTTTTCTCTAAACTGAAACTAAAATAATTGTTACAAAGGAGAATTTCATGCAGCATCCCTTTCCTTATGAAGTCATATACAGTGACAGAAAATCCCTCGCAATTCAGATTACTGCACAGGCGACGGTCCGTGTCCGGGTACCCAAAAACTGTCCTGCCCCGACCATTGATACATTTCTTTACGAAAAGCAAGCCTGGATCCTAAAGCATCTGGACTCGGCATCTCAGCGTCTTGAGCAATCTTCTGAAAAACCTCAGATTTCTGAAAATGACCGGAAACGATACATCCAGCTTGCACGGGATATTTTTACACGCAAGACAGAATATTATGCCCGTATCATGGGCGTCACCTACGGCCGTATCTCCATCCGGGAACAGAAAACCCGCTGGGGAAGCTGCTCCAGCGCCGGAAATTTAAACTATAACTGGCGTCTGATCTTCGCTCCGGAAGAAATCGTGGACTACATCGTTGTACATGAACTCGCCCACCGTCTGGAAATGAATCACTCAAAAGCCTTTTATAATATTGTAGAATCCGTACTGCCCGATTACCGAAAAGCACAGAAATGGCTGCGGGAAAATGGCGGAAGTTTGTGAATATATGTAGCTTTCATAAACAAATCATTGTAGCGCAGCGAGGAAATACACTTGATTTTGGCTGTTAGGCTGTTATATGTGAGCCAATTGGCGAACATATCCAACAGGCGTTACAGCCACTTCAAGGGATTTCTTCGGCGGAGCCTGATTTGTGTTGAAAGCTACATATCTTTTGCGGACTTTTCGCATAAGCTCTCTCACATTTGCTTCCTCACCACCCGGTATTCATCCCCCACCTGATAATACGGGCACTCTCTGAAATCTCCCTGCACAAATCTCACCATCTCATCTTCATCCAGATCCTGCGTACAGACATAGCACTCATAATCGTCATCATATTCATAATTCATGCAGCTTTCGCAGTTTGCCGCTGTTTTTCTGCCTCGCATCTTATACCTCCCCCAGTTCTTTTAACACCTGATATACGTAAGAAACAGGAAGTCCTACGACATTGAAATAGTCCCCTTCGATCTTCTCAATGAATGCGGAAAATCTCCCCTGAATTCCGTAAGCCCCGGCCTTATCCATAGGTTCTTTGCTCTCTATATATTTCTGGATTTCTTCTGTGCTCATCGGATTGACAGAAACTTTTGTTTCCACTGCGTGGCTGATCACCGTTTTTTCTCCGTTTTCATCAAAATCCAGAACCGCAACACCCGTATATACCTGATGTGTATCTCCCTGCAGTGACCGGATCATCTCAAAAGCCTCCTGTTCATCCTTTGGTTTTCCCAGAATTTGTTCTTCATGCACAACGATCGTATCCGCACCGATCACGATCACATTCCTTGCCTGGATCTCGGATGCCACATTTTCCGCTTTCATCAGCGCCAGCTCTTTTACAATCTCCTTTGGAACCGTATTTGTATACACTTCTTCCTTATTGCTGACACGCACTTCAAACGGAACCCCGATCTGTGATAAAAGCTCTTTTCGCCTCGGTGAAGCTGACCCTAAAATTATTTTCTTCATACTAAAAACTCCTTGTTGTACTTTGTTGTTGATAATAACACTTTTCTGCCTGTTATGGTAGACTTTCCATCCGAAAATATCGTATGATAATTATTGTTTACATCAATTATAACCTTTTATTTTGAACTTTTCACAAGGAGGAGATTCTATGGAACATCTCAACGAATACCTGGATTTTATCCGCACCGTAGAGGGGATCAAATCTGTCACCCGCACTGCCTGGACCAAAACAGGACGACAGGAAAGTACGGCAGAACATTCTTTTCGTCTTGCGCTGCTTGCTCTGACTCTGATCGATGAATTTCCGGAGCTGGACGCTAAAAAAGTGCTTTCCATGTGTCTGATCCACGATCTCGGAGAACTCTATGCCGGAGATATTCCTGCAATTTCCAATACGGATCCCCTTGCAAAATCCAAACAGGAATACCTTGATATTTGTCGGATCTTCCAGCTTCTCCCCGAGCCAAAACGGTCAGAATTTCTTTCCCTGTGGAACGAATACAACAACTGCTCCACCCCGGAAGCACATCTGGTAAAGGCACTGGATAAAGCAGAGACGATCCTGCAGCACAATCAGGGAAAAAATCCACCGGATTTTGATTATGCATTCAATCTCACTTACGGAGCCTCCTACTTCAAAGGCGATCCGCGGCTGGAGGAATTAAGAAGCATACTGGATGCAGAAACAAACGTTGTCATAGAGCATACACAAGAAAAGGAGAACCACCATTTATGATTCAAATCATCATTTCACCTGCGAAAAAAATGAATATATGCGAAGAATTTCCCGGCACTGCCACCACACCTGTTTTTGCAGAACAGACAGACCTTTTATATCAGACGCTAAAGCAGATGTCATTTGAAGAATTGCAGAAACTTTGGAAATGCAGTGAAAAACTGGCACTTCAAAATACAAAAAGACTGTGCGAATTTACACCGGCTGACGCTGTCACTCCCGCTGTTCTCGCCTATGAAGGAATCCAATACCAATACCTCGCACCGGGCATCTTTTCTGATACACAGTGGGACTACGTAAACCGGCATCTGAACATTCTTTCCGGATTTTATGGTGTCCTGTGCCCTTCAGATGCTGTCATTCCCTATCGTCTGGAGATGCAGACCAAACTGGAAACTGAGAATGCCACTGATTTGTATCATTTCTGGAACAATCAGCTATATCAGGCATTGTACTGTAAATTTGAGAAAGACTCTCCGAAAGAGCTCATCAATCTCGCTTCCGCAGAATACAGCAAAGCAGTACTTCCTTATCTGACAGAAGACGTACACTGCGTCACCTGCGTTTTCGGCGAGTTCGTTCAGGGAAAAGTAAAGGTGAAAGCCACGCTCGCGAAAATGGCGCGGGGAGAAATGGTCCGCTGGATGGCAGAACACCAGATTCAGACTGCAGAAGATCTGAAACAGTTCACCGGACTTGGATTTGCTTTCGAAGAGTCTCTATCTTCCGGGACAGAATATGTGTTCCTAAAAAAGGATATCTGCCCGGAAGATTAGGCTTTTCTTATTCTGCCTTCATTTCCCGGATCTCTCCGCACGCGATCATAGCGCCGGAGTTTCCGGAAGGCTGGGTTGTCATATCATCCGGATGTGCGTGTATGATAACCGCTCTTCCGATCACATCCTCGGGATGAAACCGGTCTGTGTAAAAGATCAAAAATGCATTTCCGTCATTTGCCAGAAGTGAAGGCATATCTCCTGCATGCTGCGGGTGCATGGCATTTGTCGGATTGTAATGTCCGTCCGCCTGTGCAAAGGATTCCGCTTTTGTTCCCTGACAGGTTCCCTCATGAATATGAAATCCGTGAAACGCATTTCCGTCAGGCAGATTGCGGATATCGGCTGCCACGATCGTTCCATTGTGAACTCCGAAAAAATATACCATTCCCCGGATTTTTGGAAATTCCGGGCTTCCTTTGATCTCTGCAGCGGCATCCGGAATGGTCTGTATCTCTGAAAACATCTTACCACCTCCCGGATTACCATATGCAGTTTTTGAAAAATTGTTATTCCTGATGCGCTCTCCATGCTTCTTTCAGAATCTTTGGATCTTCAAGAAGACCAAGCGCCCCTTTCGCCATACATTCTGCCACATACAGCATTCCCTTCTGCCCGATGCTCATTCCGGACTGTGCGGCTGCACTCCAGTGATGCAGCGGTGTACCCTTACACATCGTAGCAGCACTGAGCATCACAGTCGGCACGGTATGACTGACTTCCGACACATCCGTTCCGATCGCCAGCAAAACAGGTTGATCTTCCAACGGTTCCAGACCTCCAAAATAATTTCCGTCATTGATCAATCCCGCTTCTTTTGTGATGGTTTCTGCAAACTGCAGTTCTTCTTTTGTATATTCCGGGAGTGAAGTTTCTGTCATCGCCTGATAAAAGGCTTCTGTCAGCGGACGGTTCACTTTCATTTCCTGATTGCTCGTCACAAGCTCGATCTCCACTCTCGTTCCGGTCATCAAAGCCGCACCCTTCGCACAGTCATCCACTCTGTTCGATGCATCCTCTGTCCTGGAACGTTTGGATGAACGGATAAAGTAATTCGTAGAAGCAAAATCCGGCACGATATTCGCCGGTCCGTCTGTGTTCGTATATGTATAATGAATCCGAACATCATCCGCCACATGTTCCCGTAAATAATTCACTCCCACATTCATCAGTTCTGCCGCATCCAGTGCACTTCTGCCAAGCTCCGGATGTTTGGACGCATGTGCTTTGACTCCGTAAAATTTGTAATTCTTCATGTCCTGCGCCTGCCAGATATCATAACTCACCCGATTCCGGTCAAAAGGATGCCAGGTGATCGCCGCATCCAGATCATCAAACACCCCCGCTTCATTCATCTGGATCTTTCCGATGATGATTTCTTCTGCCGGACAGCCATATACCCGGATTGTTCCGGAAAGCTGCGCTTTTTCCATCCGCTCTTTCAAGGCACAGGCTGCCCCTGCGCAGGCTGTGCCAAGCAGATTGTGTCCGCATCCGTGCCCCGGCGTTTTCAGCGGCTGATACGTGCAGACCGGCTCCTGGCCAAGACCCGGAAGAGCGTCATACTCTGCCAGAAATCCAAGTATCGGTTTTCCTGTTCCCCACTCTGCAACAAATGCGGTCTGAAGCCCTGCGATTCCTTTTGTGATACGAAATCCTTTTTCTTCCAGATAGTCAGAAAGACAGGCTGAAGATACGACTTCTTCTTTGGAAAGTTCTGGATGCCGAAAAATGTAATCTGCTGTGTTAACCAGTTCTTCTGTGTGTTCCTGTATCCATGTGTGAATATGATCTGCTGTATTTGCGTCTTTTTCCTCGCCTGTCCATACCCCAAGTCCGCTCCCAAGCTTCTCCCCAGATAGCAGATATTTTCTGGCTGCTCTCTGCAGGCTGGTGTCCTCTGCATAGTTTCGGGGATCCGTCTCCAATTCTCCGAAAATCCTCTCTTCTGCCTCTCTCCCCTCAAAATCAACCGCAACAATATGAAACAATGTCTGGAGCTGCAAAATATTAGATTCCGGCTTCATAATTTCTTTGAGCCCCGGATATAAAAGCCAGGAATGACAAAGATATACCTGCTTCTCCTTCCAGAATTGTTCTGCCTGACGAAATGAATCCAGACAGGCATCAAGCTCCAGCTTCTCTCCCTGCGGGATATGCACGCTGATCACGGGATCTCCTTTGTGAACCGATATCCCATCTGTCTGTATCTCCCATAAAGACGGGATCCTCTCAAATTCCAGACGCCCAAGCCGAAACAGACTCATATCCAGATGTCTGCAAAACCAGTCGTACTGCGCAATCCCATATTCTCCATACGCTTTATAACAATTTTCACACCACAATGTCAGATCATAAAACGTATCCCGGTAAACCCGTCTGGAAATCCCCTGTTCACAATACCGATCATAAACCTCACAGGCCATTTTTGAAAAACAATATAAAAATACCAGCCGGAAATCTTCTCTTTTTTTCACTGCTTCATAAAACAAATTCACATCTCTAAGAAATAACTCCCGCAGCTTCTCATATTCCCCTTCTGTGATCTCCAGCTTTTCAAGCTGCCGCACAGCGTCCGGCATCAGGGATATTTCCTCCCAAAATTCCAATAATTTCATTGTGCACCTCCGTTTTTTGTTTTCCTCTGTTGATTCTATCTGTCAGCATACTTCATTCTTGTGGTATTTGCAATTCGTTTTACGTCTTCCCTTTCTCAATCAGATATATATACAACATTTTGCACATAATCATAGAAAAATCTACTAAAAAATTGTATAATATATAAAAGTTTATGAAAGAGAGGATTCACTATGAAGCAAAATAATATGTTAGCAATGATCCTGGCGGGCGGACGAGGCACCCGCCTGCATGACCTGACAAATAAAGTGGCAAAACCCGCGGTTTCATACGGCGGAAAATACCGTATCATCGATTTTCCACTCTCCAACTGCGCCAACAGTGGAATTGATATTGTCGGTGTGCTCACGCAGTATGAATCGATCTTGCTGAACAGCTACGTTGCGGCAGGCAGACGCTGGGGACTGGATGCCAAAGACAGTGGAGTCTATGTACTGCCTCCACGTGAGAAAGCAGATTCCAATCTGGATGTATATCGGGGGACTGCAGATGCGATTTCCCAGAACATCGATTTTATTGACACCTACGCTCCGGAATATATTCTGATCCTGTCCGGTGATCATATTTATAAGATGAATTATGATGCCATGCTAAATTATCACAAAACCTGCGGTGCAGATGCCACGATTGCTGTGATCGAAGTACCGATCAAAGAAGCAAGCCGGTTCGGGATTATGAATACCGATTCTACAGGACGTATCGTAGAGTTCGAAGAAAAACCGGAACACCCAAAAAGTAATCTGGCATCCATGGGGATTTACATTTTTAACTGGAAGCTGCTTCGCAAAATGCTGCTGACAGATATGAAAAATCCGGATTCCAACCACGATTTCGGAAAAGATATCATTCCTACGCTGTTAAATGATGGGAAAGATCTTTATGCCTATAAATTTGAGGGCTACTGGAAAGATGTTGGAACAATCGACTCTCTCTGGGAAGCAAATATGGATCTTCTGGACAAAAATAATGCTTTGGATCTCAACGATCCCGCATGGAAGATCTATACGGAAGATCCGACAACACCTCCTCATTATATCGGACCAAACGCCGATATTAAACGCTCTTTCATTACCCAGGGCTGCATGATCGACGGTGAAGTCAAAAACTCCGTGTTATTTACCAGTGCCAAGATCGATACCGGCGCCAGAGTCATTGACAGTGTACTCATGCCGGGAGTGATTGTCGAAGCAGGAGCTGTCGTACAGCGCGCCCTGGTCGCTGACGGAGTGCGGATCGGGAAAAATGCCGTAGTAGGCAGTCCGGACAGCGAACATATCGAACTTGTTGCAAAACGTGTGAAAGGAGCAGAATAATATGAGCAAGGCATTAGGAATCATCAACTTTTCCGGAAACCACATCTGGGTAAAAGGACTGCAGTCTTACCGTCCGATCGGTGCCATGTCCTTCCTCGGAAGATACCGTGTCATCGATTTTCCGCTTTCCAATATGAGCAACAGCGGCATTGACCAGATTCAGGTGTATATTAATCAAAAGCCCCGTTCTCTTACCGAACATATCGGAACCGGAAGACATTACAATATCAACTCCAAACGTGGAAAAGTCCGAATCCTCTTTTCTGAAAACGGAATTGAAAACAGCATTTATGACAACGAAATTGCAGCTTACATAGAAAACATAGAGTGTATTGAAAATACACCTTGCCCGTACGTGATCATTGCCCCGAGTTACATGGTATACTCCATGAACTTTGATTCACTGTTACAGAGCCATATCGACTCCGAAGCGGATATTACGCTGCTGTATCATTCTGTTGACAATGCAAAGGATCACTTCTTAAACTGTGATCTTCTGAATCTGAACCGCCAGAAAGGTGTTCTCTCGATTGAAAAAAACAGAGGAAATGCAAAAAACAGAAATATCTTCATGGATACTTATGTAATGAAAAAAGAACTGTTTATCGACCTGATCAAAAAAGGGCATGATATGTCCTCTATGTACACACTGCCCCAAGTCATCAATATAGAATGCAGCGAACTGGATATCCGCGGAGTTTCCCACCGTGGCTTCTTTGCCGCCATTACAGATTTGAAAAGCTATTACGAAGCGAATCTTTCCCTGCTCGATTTTAAATCCGCCTTCAGTCTGTTTGATGATAACTGGCCAATCTATACAAAAACGACAGATTCCTGTCCGACTCAATATTTTGAGACTGCAAATGTAAAAACCTCTTTCGTATCCAACGGATGCCTGATCGAAGGCACTGTGGAAAACTCTGTGATCGGACGTGGATGCATGATTAAAAAAGGTGCTGTTGTAAGGAATACCGTTCTCCTTCCGGGCGCTTATGTAGGAGAAGACGTTCATGTGGAAAATCAGGTGGTAGACAAGCGTGCAAAGCTCTTACACGCCAAAGAAATTATTGCAAATGTAGACAATCCGGGATATATCAAGAGGAATGATACCGTATAAAGTAAAGCAGGATGCTTAAGGATTTATTCCTTGTCATCCTGCCTTATTTTTTCTTTTATCAAAAAATAATCTGAATTCCATTCGGTTGTAAAATTAAATCTGCAAGTTTTTCGCTGTCCAGAGAAATATGCAGAAAATTTCTGCCGGGAACTTTTATGTGATTATCTCACTCCAAACTGATATATTGTCGTGGTGTCGTATTTTTCTCCTTTTTTCAGTACCGGTGACGGGAAGCTTTCCTCATTCGCCGCATTCGGATAATACTGTGTCTCCAGACAGAAGCCGGAGTTATCGTGGTAGATCATGTTGCGTTTTCCTCTGACTCCCTCCAGGAAGTTTCCGGTATAGAACTGCACACCCGGAAGATCCGTATATACTTTCATGGTAATTCCGGACTGCTCTCCTTCCACCTCTGCAATCTTGCGCAGTGTCTGATCCCATCCATCGATGACAAAGTTGTGATCATATCCCTTGACCAGACGCATCTGATGATAGTCGGATGCCAGCTCTTCTCCGATCACTTTTCCTTTTGTGAAATCCATCGGTGTACCTTCCACCGGCCAAATCTCTCCTGTCGGAATCGAACCAGTCTCTTTTACCGGTGTAAACGAAGATGCCTGCAGTCTTATCCAGTGACGTCTTACGCTGCCGCAGTTATGTCCATTCAGGTTAAAGTAAGTGTGGTTCGTCATATTCACGATCGTTGTCTGATCAGATTCTCCTTCATAGTGGATCTTCAACTCATTTTGATCTGTCAGGGTATAGGTCACGGTAATCGAGAAGTTCCCCGGATATCCCTGGTCTCCATCCGGGCTGTCCAGATGAAAAGAAACACTGTCTTCCTCCTCTTTCACACAATCCCAGAGGCGGAACGCATAACTGTCCGGTCCACTGTGCAGGTTATTCTCTCCCTCATTTTTCGGAAGGTGATACTCTGTCCCATCCAGCACAAATCCGGCGCCTTCTGTCCGGTTTGCCCCCCGTCCGACTGCTGCCCCGAAGAAAGTTCCGTTCTCTTCATAATCCGATACTTTGTCATATCCAAGCACAATATCCTTGCGCTCTCCCGCAAAATCTTTCATCTCCACGGATACGATTGCCGCTCCGAGACTGCTGATCTTCACACGCATTCCCCGAATGTTGCGCAGCGTATAGGCAGTTACTTCTCTTCCATCTTTTGTGGTTCCAAATATTGTTTTTTCGATACTCATAAGCTCTCCTGTCCGGCATCTTTTCTCTTCCCCAATGCCTGTCCTGTTTACTTCATATTGTAGCTCTGTTTTGCCTGCTCCGCAAACACTTTTTCAGGAAAGTGGAATCAGGATCCGCAGTTCAAACCAGTTCTTTTTCAAATCCGTTGTCACAGAACCTCCGTATTTTGCCGCAGTGCTTTTGATACTCTTCATGCCAAACCCATGAAAGCGCCGGTCTTTCTTTGTAGTGACCGGAATTCCATTTTCAAACTGTAACGACTCCTCACAATAATTTTCACACCGGATCCTGAGAAACTGTTTCTGCTTTGCAACGGACAGATGGATCAGCCGTTTTTCCTGTTCCCTCAACTTTTCCACACTTTCGATCGCATTATCCAAAATATTGCCAAATAACGCACTGATGTCCATATCTTCCATAAAATTTAATACACTTCCATCCGCCACACATGTCAGCCCAATCCCATTATTCTGACAATACAGGCTTTTGCTCGTAAGAACCGCATCCAGCACCTTATTACCAGTCTTGTTCTGCGCCTCATAAATCTTAATTTCCTTTTCCATCTTTTCCAGATACTCTACCGATTTCTGACTGCCAGCCTCGGATTTTAAAAGTGCGATCTGATGCTTCAGGTCATGATACTTCTGATTAACAATCTCTATGCTCTCCTGAGAAAGCTGATAGTTCTTATATTGCATCTGCAAAATATTCTGCAGCGTATCCACCTCAAATTTCATCTGCAGTTCCCGCACCTGAATATGGTACGCATATAGAACTGCCATTCCGCTTAGATCCACAAGCGTTCGGATGATAAACATCTCTGCCGCAAACTGACTGCTGAACGGAGTATCCTTATCAATATAACTCAGATTACTGACCGCAAATACTGCCGCCGTAATAATCAGAACCGTGAAAAACTCCCTTCGGTTGATATGCATCTCTTTGCCGCCCTTTTGCAAATACTTTTCCAGCAGATATAAAATTCCAAATATGACCGCATACACGATCACAAGGAGCACCCACTGGACACTTTTCACATGATTGATCTGAAATGTCTTCACTGCATAATAATAAATCTGCCAGCCGAAAGATGCGGCAAATTCTCCACTGATAAACGCTCGCGCGCAATAATAGCCAGCCTCGGCAAGTGAAAACTGACAGCATCGGTAAATATAGATCAAAAACAGAGAAACCGACACCAACATACACGGAAGAAACAAACTGGTCCTCACACCATCTGTAATCTCCATAAACCCCACGATTGCTGCCAGAAATATCAAATGTGTCACATATCGTTTTATACCCTGGATTCTCTTCTCATTCGTGCAGGTCACAATGAACGCTGCCAGCCAGTATGCCAGCGAATAATAATATCCCGGAGTATTGATCATTTCCTGCACACTCATCTATTTTCCCACCCCATTCATAAAATCATTGAGCGCATTTAAAAATGCCTTCTTTCTTGCGCGGCTTACCTGAATACAGTCTCCATTCACGGTGATGTCACTCCCCTGAAAATTTTCCACAAAATCCAGATTCACCAGATAACACCGGTTACACCGGAAAAACCGCTCCTCTTTCATACCATCCGCCAGACTTTCCTCTGCATCCCGCATCGTGCCTTTTGTTCTGTAATCCTGCCCGACTGTGTGATAGATCAGATCATGATCCTGCACTTCCACATAGCAAATCTCCGAAAGATCCAACTTCATCATACCGCCCTTCACTGCAATCGTCAGATATTTCTTCTCCCGCTTTTTCAGTCTCGTCAGTGCACGGTCGATCCGCTGCGTAAACGCAAAATAAGAAACTGGTTTTAATACATAGTCCAGGGCATCCACCCGGTATCCCTGTATCGCATACTGCGGCATATTTGTAATAAAAATAATCACAACTTCGGTATCCATCTTCCGGATTTCTTCTGCAGCCGACATGCCGTCCATAAATTTCATTTCCACATCCATAAGGATAATATCGTAGTCTGCCCGATACTCTGTTACAATATCTTCCCCATCCGAAAATGTCTGTACGCTGATCCTCTCTTTACTCTCCTTCTCGTATTCTTTCAAGTAAGAAAGCAGCTGCTCTGCATACGCCGGATCATCTTCTACCAGTGCAATTCGAATCATTGTTTCGTCTCCTCTCAACTGTTTTTATCGGTTGTTTTTTCTTAGTATACCAAGCCTGTTTTCAAACGTCAAAATAAGGGTGCCTGTAATAAGACACCCTTCACTCTTCTCTATTTTTCCTCTCTTACTGTTCTGAAAAATGAAGAGATAATCGTCATGATAACTGCTGCCAGAGTACATCCCATTCCGATGATCGCACTGGACAAATCCGCCATAGTCTGCGCATTTCTTTCAAATGATAAAATAGTCGCAATGCTGTTCACTCTCAGGCGGACAAAAAATACAAATCCTGCCATCAAAAGCACTCCCGCCAGAATCGGAAGAATATCCAGTACCGGCATTTCCGGCGACTTTTCCTGTCCGGCCACAAAAAGAATTTCCAGAACCACTCCTGCCACAAGACATCCTACAACTCCCCAGCTGATTCCAAGATTGGAAAAATATGCCGTGTTGCAGTTGATCACATAAAATACGATTCCTGCTGTTCCGAGAATTAGTGCAAGCAGCATCAGATAAAAGCCTGCAGCCTGTTTTTTGATAAAATTCATAACATACCCTCCCTTAACTGTTTTTACGTCTCTTGGCATCTCTTATATACATCGCAGCTGCTGCCAGTGTAAGCAGAGCCAACACTGCCGATGTTGCTGTCAATGCATTATCATACCATGTACGCACATCCTTAATCTGTGAAGTCTCATTCAATCCATCCATTGCGTTGGAATTTGCAAGCGCATAATTCTGCCACATCATAACATTTTTCAGATCCTGCATCATAGACGCATCTTTGCTGACCGCCTCTGTGGTCCAGTAATTCCATTTTGCTGTTACAGCTTCCATATTACTGTCACCAGTATTGCAAGTCATCGTTACACCACAGTGTACCGCTTCTTTTAACACACTGTAGTTTGCATCCTGGATAAAGTCTTCTGACATCAGCCCCTGGAATCCCCATTCTTTGCGGAGAATATTCATCAGCAGACCATAATGTGCATTCCCTGCAGTACATCCGATTCTGTTAAATGTTGTCATCATACCAAGTGTCTGTGCATCTTCCACACTTGCCTGTGTTCCACGCAGTTCATTCTCACGTGCTTTCTGCTCTGTCATAAATGTTGCAATACCGGAACGGTTGATCTCTGTATCATTGAATGCAAAATGTTTCGGCGCTATGATACATCCGTATTCTTTTCCTGCTGCAATGTAAGCTGCTGCCTGATATGCTGTCAAAATCGCATCTTCAGAATAATACTCATGGTTTCTTGCATTGTAAGGTGTACGGTGAAGGTTCGTTCCTGCACCCCAGAGGATTGGAAGATTTGACCAGATGGAATAATTTCCGGTCACAGCTCCGTACTCTGCAGCCATCTCTTTACTAAATGTCTGCGCAATCACTGTTTCATTACTCATTGTTCCGAATTTGTAATTCAGATTCTTGTCATCCGGATCGATGACATACGGATCTGCGGAATCTGTATCTGTATTTGCGTACTGTCCCAATGTATAAGAATTAAATCCGTTCGGTCCGTCATTCTGTACTGCCTCCGGAGACACGATCGATACAATTGATTTTGTACTGGTTCCACCAAATCCAGTACGGATCATCGCTTCTTCCAGTGTGATCTGATCAATCAAATCTGTCCATTTTTCATTTGTCAAGTCCGTCTCACCTTTCAGACTTGCAAGTGTCAGCCCATTGTCCTCGCCAAATGTAACTTCATCCGGATTTCCCTGTTCCTTGATCTCTACCAGGTCATTTTTCATCACTTCGATCATTTCATCTGTTGCTGTCAGATCTTTATATGTTTTTGGCCAGGTTGCTTTCCAGTCACTTCTTGATAAGTATGTTACTGTATCTGGCATATAGTAGTTCAAATCCATGTCCTGAAGCTGATTTTCTACCGCTGTTCCGTTTTTCGAATACGCAAATGTCTCAGAGTCGAATGTATCCAGTGTCCATTTCTTCACATTTGCTGCATTTCCTGCATCCGTCATTCCGTTCGCCTTTGTCATACCCTGTGCTGCCAGCACATTGTTGACCGCCTCATGAGAACCATTTCCGACTGTAAAATAATAGTCTCCTGCATCCAGGATCCAGTTTCCTTTTGTTCCTGCCGCATTGTCACATGTGCTGTCCCAGCTTGCCATATCCTGCGCATCTGCTGTAATCTCGACAGTAACAGATTCTCCCGGCTGCAGCACACCTGTTTTTTCATAATCCAGAAGCTGTACCGCTGCTTTTTCTACCGCATGTTCTTTATCATATTCCGTATACGGAAGAGACGTATACAACTGTACCACATCTTTTCCTGCCACATCTCCAGTATTTTTTACAGTTACTTTGGCTGTCACTGTCTTATCTTCCAGATTCACATCCAGACTGTCCAGAGTCTGAGAAAATGTTGTATAAGACAGTCCGTATCCAAATGGATACGAAACTTCATCTTCATAGTTCCATGCTTTTCCATTGGAACTTCCGGTCTTGTCAGAAGCATTTCCCTGTCCCAATACTGTATCCGCATATCTTGTCTCGTAATATTTATATCCTGTATAGATCCCTTCTGCTTCTACAATCTCGGAATTGATGGAATATGCAGAATCCGCATTTGTCCACTCATAGTTCCCATAATTCTGCGCTGCAGGAGAGCTTGAGTTATCCACTGCATAAGTATCCGCAAGATGTCCGGACGGATTCACCTCTCCACTGAGTACATCTGCTACACCATAGAAGCCATAACCTCCCGGAAGTCCGACTTCCAAAATCGCATCTACGCCTGTATTGTTTTTGATCTCTTCAATTTCCATGGCACTCGCATTATTCAGCATCACGATCAATTTTCCATTGTTTTCCTTTTTTGCATTGACTGCTTCATCGATGATTGCACGCTCTGTGTCAGAGAGTCCCAGCGGATCCGCCTGATTCAGATCCTGTTCTGGATTCACCCCATCTTCTCCCGGTGTATAGTTGGCATTTTCTCCTGCTGCACGGGCAAGTGTCACAATCATGACATTGTAATCCGTCATACTCTTTTTCCAATTTGGTTCTGCCTCATCCAGCGTTGCTGTCTCAGGTTCCAAACTGGTAAATACTCCAGTTGTAGCCGGTGCTGTTGCACGATAATAGGTTGTCACACCCCATGGAAGAACTGCCTCTGATTTAAATTCTTCCTTTAACCCCTGATACATCTTTTTTAATGTCGGATTCATCTCAAATCCCTTGGATTCAAACGCTTCCAGCATATCTACCGTATCTGCATCCGTTCCCTTATTTTCACTGAGAGTACTTCCAAAATCGCCCCCTTGTACCGGATAATAACTGCTGAATCCAAGTAAAGAGATTTTCTGCGTTTCCTCCTTGGAAAGCGGCAACGCTGCATTCTCATTTTTCAACAAAACAGAGCCCTCTTCATTCATGCGTTCTCCCAGATCTTCAATGGAATCCAGAAGCTCTGTTGTTGAGCTGTAATCCGACTGAAATGTGTAATCCTCTGCACTTACATCTTCAGTCACCATTTTTGTACTCTGAGTGCCCAGAAACTTGTCAATGTCCGTACGAAACCCGTCTATCACCAGAGTCGCTGACATAGACAGCGTCAGTAAAGATGCTGTTGCCGTAGTTACACCGCGCCAGATGCGGCGTTTTGATTTTGTTTGTTTTTCCCGTTTCTCGCTCATAACGTTCCTCCTCTTTGACTCTTTATGAGAACTGGCTTTTTTGTTTTTTTCGAGCCTTCGCTTCTGCTTTTGCTCTCTTCTCTGCCAGTTTCTTCTGATAGCTTGCTTCCTGCATTTCAAAATCCAGGCCTTTTTTCTTACAATATGCTTTGAGTTCTTCGATTCTCGCCTCTTCTGCCATGCGCTCCGCCTCTTCCTGTTCCATGCGAAGTCTTTCTGCTGGTTCGATCCACACTCCTCCGGCTTCTAACACCGCTTTTTTCTGATGCTGCAGAATCGTCTTCTGATCTTCCTCAATATGCTTTTCTACTTTTAAGAAACACATCAGGATTACGATCACCGCATAACAGATGATCTCTGCCCCCAGATAACACAACGCCAGCATGGACTGCACGCCTCCGTTCTGAACTGACGCAGAGGCATCATATCCGGTGGCTGTAAGCAATGCATTGATCAGACCATTCCCCAGTCCTGTCATTCCCACCATGATCGCTCCGTACACAGACATCGTAAATCCATCACTTCGAAATCCATTTTTTGCCTCCAGATGGTCCAGTACATCAGACAAAAGAGCCAGTGTCACATACATTGCAGGAATCGAACCGATTCCTTTTAAGATCACACCAATACATACAATGGTAAAATTGTGAATATCCAGAAAGCTGACCAGACCTCCCACAACCGAAATTGCCAGACCAATAGTCACTGCTTTTTGTTTTCCCAGTTTATTTGCGATCGGCCACGCCAGAACCATTCCGATTGCTGTCGGAAGTCCTCCGATCAGCCCCAATGTTCCCATTGCCGTTCCCGCAGCCGCTTCACTTGTGATTCCGTCAAACATCCAGCGGGAGTAATAACTCATGGAACCGTTCTTTACCAGACCTCCAAACTGGAACAGCAGAAAATATAAGATAATGATCCACCAGTAACCGTTTGACACACAGGCTTTGAGCTGTTTCATCATCGGAAGCTTTTCTTCTTTGATCGCCAGCTTCATATTTTCTTCTGTCACTCGCTCCCGTGTGAAATAATATTCCAGCAAGATCGCCAGAAATGTCACAACACATAATACGATCATCACGAGCCGCCAGTTCTGATAACTCTGTGCGGTATCAATAGCGCCGTCTTTTTCCACAAAGAGAAAACTCTGCAGCAGCATCGGCACTAAAATACTTGCCCCGATTCCTACAGCAGCCACACCGGATGCATTGGAAAATGTTGCCAACATTCCCCGGTGATCGGAGTTTCTCGTAGACAGGGCCACCATAGAGCTGTGCGCTGTGTAGAAAAACGGATACGCTACTGCATAGTAAAAGTTATAGGACAGCGCGATCCAGATCATCTGAGTCGATGGACTCCCATTTTGAGGTGTTAAAAACAACAGCGCGATCGCAATTGTCACAAGGGGCGCCGACAGCAGCATATACGGTCTCGCCTTCCCCTGAGATGTTCTGGTATTATCAATCAGACGCCCTACCAGAAGATTTCCAAGAATCACAAAAATGACAGAAACCATCGGAAGAACCGCTGAAAAAATCCCAAATTTTGCCGTATCCGTCCATCCAAGCACATCCGAATAGTAGCGGTTTAAATACGCCCCGAAGATTGCATTTGAAATAAATGCGCAAAACGGACCGAGAAAATACCCCAGTATCATTTCTTTCGGCTTTACATTTGCCGAAGTGATTTTTGTCCGCATCAGCGGGTTGTCAAAAAACTGATTCTTTTCCATTTCGGTCATTCCTTTCCCTGATTGCTTCTTTTAACGTATAAGTACCACTTCCCAATACCTTCTGTGTATTTCCCGGCATCACCAGTGTACATGTTGTTCCGACCGGAACCTGCACCTGGATCGTAAACATTCCATCTTCAATCTTCCACTCACTGGAAACTGTTCCATAGGCTGTGTTGACACTTCCCTTTGCCCATTTCAGATTTCCTCCCGTCAGCGGCTGGATCCGGAAAGAGCGGTATCCGCCCTCTGTGGCCTCGATTCCGGCAATCCTGCGGTACAAAAAGTCTCCCACTGCACCACTTGCATAGTGATTGAAGGAAACCATACCTCCGGTCCCGTCATCTTTTCCCGTGTTGCAGGTGCCGTCCTCCCGAAGTGCATCCCATCGTTCCCAGATGGTCGTTCCTCCGACTTTCATCTCATAGAGCCAGGATGGACAGGTATCCGTAAGGAGCATTTTAAATGCCTCTTCCTCATACCCATTGTCTGCCAGCGCAAACAGAACGTACGGCGTTCCCGGAAATCCGGTCGTAATGTGATACCCGTCCTTTTTCACCAGACGCGCCAGATTTGCCGCAGTCTTCTTTTTATCCTCTCCGGAGAGCATCTGATAATACAGAGGCAGCACATATGCTGTCTGAAACTCTTTCTTTACCGTGCAGTCTGCTTTCATCAAAATTTCCCGGTATGCCTCCCCGGTCTCCTGACTGAGTTTCCGGTAATACTTTGCATCCTCTTCCTGCCCCAGAATATCCGCGATCTTTGCCAGAATCCGGCTGGAATTTGCCATACATGCGGTGGCGGTCCATTTTCCTCTTCCCATCCACTCCCACATGCCGACACCCGGTGCACACCAGTCTCCATAATGATGCAGAAGCTTCCAGATCCTGCGGTGTTTTCCCGCAGAAAACAGCTCTGCCCAGAATTTGCATGCCTTCAGATATTTTTTCATCACCGGATACATCCGCTCTAAAAGCCCTCTGTCTCCGCGAACCAGATATTCCGCCCACGGCGCCAGGATACAGACATCGCCCCAGTGATCCACCGCCATCGGGATCATGATCTCCCACTGCAGCGGTACCCGGACAAGCGGCACCGTAACCGGAATCCCGCCGCCTTTATTCTGCTCTGCCTTCACGTCCAACAGCCATTTCTCCAGAAAACGGCTGATATTAAAATTGTAAGCTGCCGTAGGCGCAAACAGTGCAATATCTCCCGTCCATCCCATTCTCTCATCTCTCTGCGGACAGTCTGTCGGGATATCCACAAAATTGGACTTTGCTCCCCAGCGAATACTGTTCTGCAGCTGGTTGATCAGTTCATTGGAGCAGGAAAAGTTTCCGTTGTCTTCCACATCCGAATAGAGTGCCAACGCGGTCAGTTCCAGTTGATCCTCTTCAATTCCACGCACACCCACATAGCGGAAGCCCATATATGTCATTTTCGGAGAATAGGTCTGCTCTCCATCTTTACAAATATAAACCGCTTCTTGCTTTGCAGTTCTTAATGGTTCTGTATACAACTCTCCGTCCATCAGAATCTCCGCGTGACGAAACTCCACTTTTTGTCCCTGTCTGCCACGAATTGCCGCGTGTATCACCCCTGCAAAATTCTGTCCGAAATCATAAATCAGCATACCGCTCTTTGCTCTTGTAATCTGTACCGGACGAAACTCTTCGTGTGCACGTACCGGCGCTCCATACTGTGCCATGATCTTTGGATGAATCTTTACCTGTTCGAAGCTTGCTTTTTTCCAGGAAATTTTCTCCAGATCCACGGTGGCATCATACACTTCCCCGTTGTAAAACTCTGTCTCTTTATAATTTCCTTCTTCCGTTACTTCCCACTCTTCATTTGTCCCGATTGTCTCTCCCGTTCCATCGGTATACAAAATCCGCAGCTCTCCAAGCAGCGCCTGTCGCTTTGCATACACTCTGTTCCGTCTTTTATAGGTGAAAGAGCCAACTGCCCAGCCACCGCCGACCACAGCAAGCAGCTCGTTTCGATCATTCAGCATATCTGTCACATCATAAGTCTGATACTGCAGCTGATTCCGGTAGGACGTAAATCCCGGTGCAAAATAATCCTGTCCGACTTTCTCTCCATTTAACAACAGCTCATAAATTCCCAGCGCCGTTACGTACAGTCTCGCACTGGCAATTTCTTTTTCACAGGAAAACCTGGTTCGAAATGTCATCGTCTTCGGAGAAATCTTCGCCTCCTTGAACTGATACTCTCCGTCCGTGATCCACCGTCCGGACCAGATTGTATCCATACGTCCCGTCTCAAATTCCGTGCTGGCCCAAGCACGCTCTCCCGCGTCATCCTCTGCTTCCACCCGCACCGCATATTTTGTAAACGGCTGTAATCTGCTACCCTCATACGGCACTGCGATCTGGCAGTCTGTTTCTTTCTTCCAGTCTCCTATCGAAATCACTGCTTTTTTCAATGTTACATTTTGTCTGTCACTTTCCAGACAATAGGAAACTCTCGGCTGCGGATTATCCGTCACACATCCTGTTTCCATATTTTCTACTGTCAGTCTGCTTATTTTCAGCATTCTTCCACCTCTTCTTTATTTCTTACCGGAATCTGTAACGTACAGGCATACTTCCCGTCTGACACCTTCAGATCAACCGTGCCAGTCTTTCCGGCCCGAACCACTGCCAGAGCCTCTCCGTAATACGTATCCGTTTTCGCAGTCCGATATCCCCGCTCATTGTACGGACATCCGTTTCCAAGACCTAAAAGTTCTCCGTTTTCTACGGTTACTTCCAATGTTCCCCGCTTCAATGGTTTGACTGTCCCGGTTTTATCTGTATACTGCAGTCTCACAAAACACAGCTTTCCGGCTTCCGTCTCTTTTTCTTCCGGGATTCCGGTTAAAATCGTTTCCTTCCCCGCTGTATAGAGCACATTTCTCGCAATCTCCCGGTTCTGTGCATCATAAGAAATCGCTTCAATGATTCCTTCCTCATAGATCACATCAAAGGAAGTTCTGCAGTCATTTTTCATCTTCTTACTTCCAACCGACTTTCCATTGATAAACAGCTCGACCCTGTCTGCTCTTGCATACACTTCCACCTGTGCCTTTTTCCCGGAACATCCATCCCAGGACCAGGACTCAATGGCATTGCTCATCTTCCATGCTGATGGCGAGTGCTTCTCCCCGGTGTGATTAACCGGGCAAACCGCGATCACCGGCTTTTCCATCAGTTCAAATGCCGTCTTCGTATAGGCAGCCTCGGCCAGTGGTTTTCCGGTCAGATCGATCCTTCCACTTCCTGCAGTGATCCATCCTGCTCCATGTGAGAAATCCGGCGCATAATCACTGTATTCCCACGCACCGACACCGACTTCTCCCATATAGTCCATTCCTGCCCACACAAAATCTCCGATGATCCTCGGATGTATTTTCGCCATCTCCCAGAAAGCATACGCGTCAGAACAAAATGTCTCGCTTCCCAGGATCAAACGCTTCGGATATTTTTTCAGATCTTTTCCATAGCGGTAGATACCATAGTTGTATCCTGCAATATCCATATTGGCAAAAGCATCTCTTGTTTTTACATCACAGCCGTGAAGCGTTGCTCCGATCTTCATCGTCTTACTTCCAAGAATCCCTGCCAGATTATTGAAAAATTCACTTCCTACTGCCTTTTTCTTCCCGCCCGATCGGCTTGCTTCTTTCTTCGCCTTCTTGTCACTGTAAACGCCGAAGCCAATGGAACTTAAGAAGTTAAAAAAGATATTGATCCCGCAGGTTACCGGTCTTGTTGCATCCAGACTGTGCAGATATTCTGTCATCTGTCCCGTGAGACGGATTCCTCTCTCCTGGGCCGTCTCAGAAACCTCATTTCCTGTAGAATATAAGATCACCGAAGGATGATTGTAATCCTTTTCGACCATATCTTTTAAATCCTGCTTCCACCATTTTGCAAAGTGATTTACATAATCATACTCCGTCTTGTGTATATACCACACATCCACAAATTCATCCATGACCAGCATCCCCTGCCTGTCACAGGCATCCAGAAGTGCTTTGGAACAAGGATTGTGGGCAGAGCGGATGGCATTATACCCGTTTTCCTTTAAGATCCGAATCTTTCGCTCCTCTGCCTCCGGATAACAACAGGCGCCAAGTACACCATTATCATGGTGGATACATGCACCTCTTAAAATTACCCGGTTGCCGTTCATCAAAAATCCGTTCTCTGCGCTCCATTCAATCTTACGGATTCCAAATACTTCCTCTATTTCATCTGCTTCAAACCGTACCCTGCATGTATACAAAAATGGAGACTCTGTACTCCACAATTTTGCATTTGGGATCTCCAGCTGCATCTGGAGCGTTCCGTCTGCAGACTGCTTTGCTTTTACGATCGGTTCCTGACCGGATACCGGAGACTCCCCTTCGAAAATTTCCAACTCCAGTTCTCCAGGTGCAGATGTCTCAACCTTTACATCGATCACTGCCGGACAGATTTTGACTGTGGAAATCTTTACCCCATTGACAGCAATGTGCTTCTTTGGCAGTATGTACAACGATACCGGGCGATAAATCCCCGCTCCCGAATACCATCTGCTGTTTGGCTGATCTGCATTGTGGGCAATGACCTGTATCTGATTTTTCATTCCAAAATGAAGAAACCCATTTGCCTCTACGTAAAAATTTGTATATCCATACGGACGAAATCCTGCTCTTTTCCCGTTGAGATACACTTCTGCATTGCGGTAGACTCCCTCAAATTCAAAAACAACTCTGAAATCCTCATATTCCTGCGGTACAGAAAATTCTTTCTCATACACATAGTCAAATCCTTCAAACCAGCCGACGTTAATGCCTCCCAGGCTCTCCTGCGTCCGCTTTTCATCCAGCATTGCATCATGAGGGATCGTAACCGGTTTTCCCTTTCCCGAATCTCCGGCGTGTCTGCATGTCCAGCCGTCATTAAATGCAATCTTTCTCATTTCTTCTTACGTCCTTTCCTTTTCCATGGCTGAATCATACCATTTTTTCGCGAACAGTAACGATTTCTTACGTGAACGGTCTGTTTTTCATCGTATTTTGCAGCCCTGTTTTTGTCTATTTTTTATAGATTTATCACTTTTTCAAGCTTCTTAACTATTTATTTTTTAGTATATTTCCTTGTTTTTTGTAATTTTTCAACAATTTTAAAGTTGTTTTTCATGGATTTAAGCCCTTGTTTTTGTGCATTTTTAATAATTCAAATCAAATAGATATTCTATAGTGGCTCTGTATTGAAGTATGCTTTTTATCTTGCCAGCGTAAAATAAAAATTTTGCGACCGCCAGACACACATAAAAATATCCATGAGCAAATCAAACTAAGATTTCCCCATGGATATTTTCCCTTACTACTCTTCTGCCAAATACGGTTTTAATATTTCAATCAATTCATAAACTTTTGTTCCAGGTGCTGCTTTAGATGGTAATTTTCCCTCATTTGACGCATTCAATCTTTTTGCATTTCCTATTGCATATTCCATATACGGATGTAAGATTTCATACATATCTTTACGATTTTTCTCATACTCACCAGCGCCAATTTGTTTTAAACACTCCGTTAGCTTTGGCCAATATTCTTCTCGATGAATATCTGACTGCATATATGAAAAATGTAATAAAAACCATAATTCTATACACTGATTAGACCAAATGGCATGAAACGTTGTTTCATCATTACTATCTGTATCACAAGATTGCAAAACAGAATCTATATGATCTGCCGGAAAATCATCCGTATCATAAACAATCCAAACATGTTTGTATACATTTGAACTTTCTTCCGCACGAGTTTTCGCTTTCTGAAATAAACTAATCGTATTATCACCTTCACCATATACATCTAACTTTATCTTCTCTGGATATTTCTTATTTATAACATCCTTTATTGAACCAAAATATTCAGGTTCTGTATCTGTTCCTTCTGTTACAATAAGGTGATACTCTGGCTGAATCTTGATAGCTCTATCCAATCTCTTTTTCATCCATTTTTTATCTAAATCACTTTTTTTCGGAGGTTTTAGGCTCAAATCCACTCACCCCCACTCAACATGTTCTGCAAATAAGGATCTGCACCATACCTACCTTCCAAATACTGCTTATCATATGCAGCTGTATTGTTCACTCTTTCATTGTCTTCCCGTCTAATTTCATACAAGGAATAAACTTGGCTGCTATGGTTTTCATCCAAAGCTGCAAACCATATTTCATCTCTTCTGAATACTGTGTTTTTCATTGTAGCAATATCATGAGACGTAAATAAAAGCTGAGCTCCATATTTATTGATTTTTTTATTCTTAAACATAGATATTACGTATCGCAAAAGCTTAGGATGCAGCTTTGCATCTAACTCATCAATAATTACCAGACGTCCTTCCTGTAATGCTACAAGTATAACCGGAAGCGCTGCAATCAACTTTCTTGTTCCATCAGATTCATGATTAAACGGCAATTCATATTTCTTACCCGAAATTGTTCGTACAGTATATAACTGCTCTTCCTTTTCATCATATCTATAATCCTCTACATCAATGCCCATTTCGTTCAGCAACATAATAATCTGATTCTTTGTCTGTTCATTATCAGATACCATAATCTGCAATTCTGCAACAGGGTTCGCATAATTACGAATGATACATGACTCAAACCACTCTTGAACCTCTGTTATCACAGGTATATTATAATTAATTGCCAAAAAAGATAAAAATGGCATTTTCTCATTCACTTTGGTATTTACATTCTCTTTACTTAAAATAGTTCCTAAAGTAAGCTCTTCGCCGTCACGATAAAAAATATGTGCAGGCTTTTTGCCTCCTATTGTTTTCCGATCCAATGTTTCTGCTGATATTTCATCTTTTAAAACAGCTAAATAGTAACGGTACTCATATTTTTCTGTACGAAAGAAAATTTCAAACTCAGTAGGTTCATCTTTCGATTCACTATCAAATAAAAAAGGCTCTGCGACAACCTTTTGCTGCATAATGACCCTCTTTCTAGTACTTCCTAAATCATGAATCGGTCTCACCACTGTTGTAATAAGACAAGATAACGCTCGGATCAAATTCGTCTTTCCGCCGCCATTTGGTCCATAAATAACACTCACAGGCAAAAGATCACTACACTTATCTTTCACAATCAAATTATCTTTGAATTCCGGAATTGCAGTTGCCTGCAAATCAAAAACAGTTTCATCTCTATATGACTTAAAATTCTGAAACGAAAACTGACATAGCATTTTTATCGCCTCCTTTTTACAGCCAGTATAACACTATTTTTTCCATGTTTCAATTTTTATATTCAATTTCATAAAAAATATTTTTTATTTTTAATATAAAATTCGTATTTTAAGATTTTATTTTACTTCCTCAAACAAAATACGACAGAAGAGCTTCTTTTTTCGCTCTCCTGTCGTATTTTATCTCTTTGTGCTCAACGCTATTTTCAAAACTCAAACACTGCCACTCCATATGGCTGCAGCGGATATGCGATCGAATACTTCTGACCATCGCATTCCTGCTTCACCGGCTTATATACCTTCGGACGCTCCACACCGTTTCCACCGTATTTTGGATCATCACTGTCCAAAATCAGCTTCAGCTGCTTTCTGCGCGGCACACCCACCCGGTAATCCGGACGTTCCATCGGCGTAAAGTTGCAGACAAACAACAGATTCTTCTTATTATCTCTGGAGTGTCTCACAAAACTGAAAATACTGCGGAAGGTATCGTCCTTATTGATCCATTCAAACCCTGCCGGATCCGTATCCAGTTCATACAGCGCCTTATTGTGTCTGTACAGATGAAGCAGATCACGGTACCAGTTCTGGATCTGCTGATGCGGTTCCTCTGCAAGCAGATACCAGTCAAGCTCCCGCTCTTCGCTCCACTCCCGAAGCTGCGCAAACTCCTGTCCCATAAACAGCAGCTTTTTGCCCGGATGTCCCGTCATAAATGCATACGCCGCTTTCAGATTGGCAAACTTGTCAAAGCCAAGTCCCGGCATCTTATTGAGCATCGAGCACTTCAGATGAACCACTTCATCGTGGGACAGCACCAGGATATAATTCTCACTGTACGCATACTCCATGGAAAAGGTCATCTGATAATGCGCCCCTTTCCGGAACAGCGGATCTAATTTCATATATTCGGTAAAATCATGCATCCAGCCCATGTTCCACTTCAGACTGAATCCAAGACCGTCATCCTCCGGCGCACCTGTCACCTTCGGCCACGCGGTAGATTCCTCTGCGATCATCATAGCACCTTGATTTCTTCCCAGAACCACACTGTTCAAATGCTTGAAAAACGCGATCGCTTCCAGATTCTGATTGCCGCCGTACTGGTTCGGCACCCACTGCCCGTCCTGCTTTCCATAGTCCAGATACAGCATTGATGCCACCGCATCCACACGAAGCCCGTCCACATGATAATGCTCGATCCAGAATAATGCATTGGCGATCAGGAAATTCTGCACCTCCGGCTTGCTGTAGTCGAAAATCTTCGTCCCCCAGTCCGGGTGCTCGCCCTTTCTCGGATCTGCATATTCAAATGTCGGCGTTCCGTCAAAGTCCGCCAGCCCATGCGCATCCTTTGGAAAATGCGCCGGTACCCAGTCCAGGATCACGCCGATTCCATTCCTGTGCAGATAATTGATCATATAGGCAAAATCCTGCGGTGTCCCGTAACGGGAAGTCGGCGCATAATATCCTGTCACCTGATACCCCCAGGATCCGTCAAACGGGTGCTCCGCAATCCCCATCAGCTCCACGTGGGTATACCCCATCTTCTTCACATAATCTGTAATCGAATGAGCAAATTCACGATAGGTATAAAATCCCTCATCCTCTGTGCCCGGATGACGCATCCAGGAGCCCATATGTACCTCATAGATCGCCAGCGGATTCTCCTTTTGATCCCACTTTTTCCGCTTCTGCAGCCACTGCTCGTCCGACCACTTCAAATTCGAAATATCGGTCACTCGGGAAGCCGTACCCGGACGCCGCTCCGCATAATTTGCAAACGGATCCGCCTTAAAAATCCGTTCTCCTGTCTGTGTCTCGATACAGAATTTATACAAATCCCCTTCCTGCGCTCCCGGCACAAAACAAGTGTAGATCCCAAGCGGCTCCTGACGATGCATCTCATTCGCCCCAAAATCCCATGCGTTAAATTCACCTACAACGGACACTCTCGCTGCATGCGGCGCCCATACTGCAAAATAGACACCTTCCTGCTTCTTCTGCACGGCCTTGTGCGCTCCCATCTTGCGGAAGATCTCATAGTGCGTGCCCTGTCCGAAAAGATACTGATCTAATTCTCCGATTTCATATGGCTGTAATTTCTTTTGTACGGTTTTCTGTCTTCCCATAATCCCACCTCACAGCTGCTGTTTTTTCGTATAGCTTCATTATACTTTATCTACTTTTAAAAAGAAAGTGAAAAACGACAGAATGCCGAAGAAATTCGTTTAACACGAAATTTCTTCGGCATATTGTACGAAAGATGTCGGATATTGTCTATCCTTCTACTTTCGCAGCTTCCTCATACTTCTCATACTTCTTATAGTATTTTCTATAGTATCCCCTGCTCTTACGCTCCACTTTATTCAGAACAACTCCCAGGATCGGGCATCCTGCTGTTTCCAGCTTTTCTTTTGCCTCAAGAGCCAGCTTTCTCTTTACCGCTCCAGATTCAATCATCATAATTGCAGCATCCGAGCATTTTGCCACAATTGCAGCATCTATAACCATTCCAACGGGAGCGCAGTCAATAAAAATATAATCATAAATGTCACGAAAAGAGTTCAATGTATCTTTAAACAGTTCTCCGGACAACAATTCTGTCGGATTTGGCGGAACCGGACCTGCAAATAAAATATGAAGTCTGGAACTCTCTGTCGCATACACTGCTTCTGATAGACTGCACTGTCCTGACAGATAATGAGACAGCCCTTTGTCTACAGAACCGCTTTCCAACATATTGACCATCACTGATTTTCTCATATCCGCATCAATTAAAAGAACGCGTTTCCCAAGTTCCGCAAGAGATTTTGCCAGCTGATAAGTAATCGTAGACTTTCCTTCTCCGGAGAAACTGCTTGTCATCACTATCACTTTTTTATCTACCCCGGAAAATTGAATATTGGTACGAAGTGTATTCAATTCTTCTGTCATTGCATACGACATTTCTCTTTTCTTTAAAGTTACTCGCTTCATTGATTTCTCCTTTTATCTTGCATTTTTTTACTCTTTTTAATAATCTTGGCTGGGTTTTTAATAAATATCTGTTCTGCCATCTGCTGTCCGTACTTCTTACTCACATACTCTGCACATGGGAGAAGATCCGGCTTCCGGTGCACCTGATCATGAGCATCGGAAGCAATGTAATGTACTTGTTTTTTTTGTATCATCTTGTGGCAAAATTGCTTCTGCCACCATCCGCTTTTTCCCAAAACATTCGCTGACGTAAGCTGTATCTGTGCCCCCATATGCACTAGTTCCTGCACAAGTGCCGGCGTCTTTGTCAGACATGGATATCGCTCCGCATGGGCTATGATCGGTCTGTATCCGGCAGCAAGAAGAGCGTAAACCTGATTCCGAATAATCTGATAATTATGACGTCCGGAAAATTCCACCAAAACATACTCTGTTCCAGCCATTGTGGGACGTAGTCCCTTCTTCAGATCCTCCACCATATGAGCATTCGTATGGTATTCACACCCCAGATATACTCGCATCCCGGAGCGTGATCTTCTGGTCATCTCATCAATTCTTTGAAACTGCCGCTCAACCTCTTTTTGCGGCGTCTCAAACATCCCCGCCCTGTAATGCGGTGTAACGATCACTGACTGTACCTGATTTCTATATTCTAACTGTAATATCTTCGCTGCATCATACAAATCCCGGGCTCCATCATCAACTCCCGGGACGATATGACAATGCATATCAATCAATCCCTGCATCGCTGACTGCCTTTCTTTTGAATGCCAATATTTTCCATAATAAAAAAGAAATCCTCTTCTGACCTGTTATGCAGAAGAGGATTAAACTTCTATGTGTGACTACGCTCTTTTCTTTCTGGATAATCCAACTGCGCCACAAGCTGCTACTACTGCAACTGCTCCAAACAATACAACCATAGAATGTTCTCCTGTCTGAGGAGATGTTGTAGAAGCGGATGTACTCTTATCCACAACAAACGCAACCGGTGATAAAGAATTAAATGTTGCTGTAATAGTTCCCTGTCCTGCTTTGGAATCTACAACTTCCCATGCTTTTTTCTCTGTATCATAGTGAAGTACAGCAACTTTTGTACTCGTTGTCACTCCTGGTACGTTAAATCTGATCGTCACCGGAAATACTGTTCCGTCCGCAACTGTAACATCTTTTACATCTACAACAGACATTGTATCTGTATATGCACTTCCCAAGAGTGCTTTCAGTGTCTCCGGTTTTCTGACATCTGCTACTGCACTCTGATACTCTGCCGGAACTTCTGCCAGGCTTGCTGTAATCGTATTTCCATTTCCATCCACACCATTATCTTTTGTATCAACTGTAACAACTCCGGATATATTTGTCGATGGTGCTGCAAATGCTGTCAAACTTACTGATAACGCCAATACCGCTGCTGCCGCAACGCTCACTAATCTTTTCAATCTCATGATGCTTTCCCCCTTGTCCTGTGGAATCTTTTTATACTTTTTTAGAATATCACTGAAATCTGGATTTGTAAACCCTTTTCCACAATTTCTTTGCAATCTGATATATTCCATATCCTGCCATCATTCCTGCCGCATTTGTAATCAGGTCATCCAGCTGAAACAGGCCTCTTCCCGTCAGCATCTGCAGCGTCTCGATCAGCAGACTCCCTGCGAATCCAAGCAGGAAGCTGCGCTTCCAGTTCCGGATCTGCTTCCACATCCAGGGACATAAAATCCCTGCCGGCAAAAACAATAATACATTTTCGATCAACTGAATCGTATAATCCGAAGATTCCTCCAGAAGACTGAAAAAAGTCAGATCCACCCGGTCTACAATTCCGGATTCCCGCGAAAACAATGTCAGATGTCCGACTACGACCACATAAATGATCATAAGACTGCTTTTTATAATAAAAGAGACTCTGCCATACTTCTTTCTGTTGTACAAGATCATGATAAGCAGAAACACTACTGCAGCTGCCAGCCCATAAGGAATATAAGCAAACGCATCTGCGACATCTCTTTCTACACTCCCTAAAATCGCTTTCATTCATATCCCCTATGATTCTACTTCTTTGTAAAAAATATTGATGATCATCTCCTGCAGACTGGCATCGTCCACATGAAATTCATCGTGTTCTTCTCCTGCCTGTACTTCTCCCGGAACTTTTAAAATCTCAGGATTCATATCATACGACGCTATCTTTTCCAGCATATCCAGACTTAAATCTGTCGTAATATACGGCTGTCCCACCTGCCAGAACTGACGCAGCATGGAGTTGCCGCCATCTTCCGTAGATTTCACTTTCTCCAGAAGCGCCTGTACAAACTGAGTCTGCCGCTCCATACGCTGTTCATTACTTCCAAGAACAGATGTATCACGGCTTCGAATATATTTCTCTGTAAGCTCCCCATTCAGTGTTATCGTACTTCCCTGGACAAATACAGGATCGATCGCGGTGTAATCTTCCGGAACAGTCATCGTTACTCCGCCGATCTGATCCACGATCGGAACAATTCCTGACATATTCAGCGACAGATAATCATGAATCGGAATATCATAGAGCAGATTGGATACTGCCTCCCTAGTCAGCTGACAGCTTCTTTTTTCCCCGTCCCCATACGCATACTGGGTTGCGATCTGAGCCGTCTCAGTCGCCATATAGTCCCCATCAATACCGTAAATCTTCACATCCGCCATAGAATCTCTTGATATTTCCAAAAGCGTAGTTGTCTTTTTGTCTGTATCTAACACCAACAGGACCAGACAATCTGACTGGCCACTCCGCCCGGTGTTCTCCTTAACTGTCACTACTTCATTTTTATCCACTCCCATAAACAGCATGGTTCGCAGATCTGAATTATACTTATACTTTTTCCCGTTGTATGTGATATAAGAAGAACCGTCCGTACTTTCAGGTTCTGCTGATACCTCTTCTTTTTCCTTATCCGCCTTTTTATTCTGCATCCCGGCATAAACCGCTCCTGCTGCCGCTATAACAGCGATCACTGCCAGAATGATGATCACAATTTTCGCTTTATCTTTAGTCTTCTTCACTGATCAACACTGCCTCCACTAAAAATCGTTTGTCATCCTGTCCCGTCATACAAGTACTAAGTGTCAGAATCCTGCTGTCTGTATTCACAGAAACATCATCCCGGATGACATTGCCCAGATTTCTGGAATTGTAAATAGAATCCAGAAATGCCTGTCTCTGATCTGCAAATGCATAGTCAAAACTATGAAGAATGTGTCTGTCATCATATACAACTGCCGCAAAAATCTGATATGTCAACTTCTTCTCCGGTGTATAGATCACCACATTCGGATGCTGCTGCATATACGACGCATCCGCATAGTTGTGCAGATTTTGAAACATACTTCCATCTTTCATGTCATGCCCGTAGATCACGGTATTAAAATCCGTAAATTCCTTCGTGTTCCAATTCTCTGTATAAATAGACCCCGGATATCCCTCCTGGCCTTCAATCGTATGATTCAGATAATACTCATTGTCCGTAGCACTCTGCGCAACGGGATAATTAATATTCGTCCCGTCAATCTGGATCCATGCATAAATATCCGGATTCTGAGCCTGAAGCTGTGCAAAATCAATCGGGATCTCCACATGTGACTCCTCTGTCTGTGGTTCCTCCTCTTTGCTCTCCTGTTTCACAACCTCTTTCTGAAGTTTCTTGTAAACCTTCTCATTTTTATTCTGCGTAACATAATAGTATCCGATATAAAACACACTTCCAATAATCACACAAATTAAAATACCAATCAGAATCTTTCTGGATTTTTTCATAGACTTTGCCCTTTCTTTAATATATGGAAAAAGAAGCAGTGCAAGTATGTTCTCCCCGGAACACCCTCCTGCAATGCCTCTCCTGTTCTATCTCTTATGCCTCTGATGATGCACGTCTTCTCTTCTTTTCCTTTGGAATTGATGCCAGTGTATTCAGCTGCAGATATCTTCTTACGTCCTCTTCCGACTTGATCGTATCATCCAGTAAGAATAATAGCGTAAATACTCCCACTGCAAGAACTGCTCCGATCAGTCCACCCATGATCATATTCTTCTTTACATTCGGACTGACTGGATAATTTGGCTTTTCTGCCTCTTCCACACTACTTGGCTTATCAATCACCATAACCTCTGAAATACGCTCTGCAACAGCATCTGCCGCCGCATTTGCAATATCTGCCGCAAGCTGTGCATCTGAATTCGTGGCAGTCATCCTCATCAAACTTGTTCCGGACGGATTCTCTATCGTGATCATCCCCTGCAGCTGCTCCACAGAGTAATTCAAATCTTTATACTTATAATCTGCTTTCAGCTTCTCCTCAATCTTGTTCATTACCGGACGGCTCTTCGCCAGTACAGAAAAGTCCGCAGTAAGCTGCTTGCTCAGTGTCAGATCCACACCGGACATACTCACCGAATTACCAAGAACATAAATCGTAGATGTCGCCTGATACTGTGGTGTGACAAACAACTTCGTATACCCTCCGACTGTCACAGCACCAATGACCAGACACAGAAGTATCACCCACGCTTTTTTCAATAATACATGAAATAATTCTATCAGATCGATCTCCATCTCATCATTTCTCATCTGTTCTTCCATCACTTATTCTCCCATAACCACATACTTTGACCTTAATCCGCTTTAGTATAACATATATTTTTTTATTCTGAAACCGTATTATTGAACAAATTTCCAGAAAAAATTTCCAGAAAAAATTTCCATTATCATACATAAAAGCGTAATTTCCGAATATATTATAATCATATCCCAACGCAGAAAGGTCTTATATGGAACGACTTATCACAGGCGGCATTGCCTTACTTCTTATTATCGCAATTGAAATTATACTATACTGCAGACTCGTACGCGTCTCAAAAAAAGAATATCATGACGATTCCCTTTAACACTCTCTCACAATCCGACACATTTCATCAAACTGATCTTCCATCTCCTGCACCAGTCTGAACTGTGTACGGGCACGGACCAGATTGTGCTCCGGATATGCGGTCTTGAAATACGTATCTCCCTGCAGAAAATCCATGAGGAACCGGATTCCGCATTCGAATGTCATCAGTCTTGCACCCCACGGAAGACTCTCTAACTCCTCCGGTGTCAGGACATCTCTTGCCATCTCCAGATACCCTTTCACATACAGTTCATACAGATTGATATCAAAATGGACCTTGTCCAGATCACGTTCATCTTCTTCCGCCGTAGATGCGCCAAAACGGATCGAATCTCCAAAATCATTGGCTGCCAGTCCCGGCATGATCGTATCCAGATCAATAATACACAATCCCTTTCCGGACTCTGCGTCAAATAAAATATTATTCAGTTTTGTATCATTGTGTGTCACACGCAGCGGCAGAACACCTGCTTCCATCCTGCTCATCAGAGCTCCGCAGTCTTTTTCTCTCGCCAGTGCAAATTCAATCTCCGAACGGCACAGACGGGCGCGGTTCTTCACATCTCGCTCTACGGCCTGTGCAAACGCTTCAAATCGTTTTACCGTGTCGTGGAAATTCGGGATCGTCTCATAAAGACTCTCTGCCGGATACTCACCCAGCTGCTTCAAAAAATGACCAAAGCTTCTGGCTGACTGGTAAAACTGCTCCGGACGCTCCACCATCTGATAGCACACAGAATTGGCGATAAAATTCGCACAGCGCCATGGCTGACCTTCATCATCTTCAAAATACGTCTCTCCGCTCTTCGTCTTGATATAAGCCAGTGTCTCACGATCCGGATCTCCGCCTTCCCGACGGATCACATCCCGTAAAAACTCTGTCACTCCGAAAATATTCTCCATTACCTTACCAGGCTCTTTGAACACATTGATATTGATTCTCTGCAGTACGTATAATGGCTTCTCTGTGCCGTCTTCCATCGGCATATATACTGCGTACGTCTCATTGATGTGCCCTTCCCCAAACGGTTTTACATAACTGCACTGGGGACCGAATCCAAATGCATACAGTGCATCCTCAAGCGCTCTGCTGTCCACACCTTCGATCTTTCTCCTGGTAGAGAAAATGACTTCTCCTGCCTCTACCTTCTTCTCCTGCTCGATCGTACAGTTTGCTTTTACCACACTTCCAAGCCCCACATGCGCTCCGGCGCATACCACCGAATCATGATCCACAACTGCACCGCTGTTGACAAGCGCCGCCCGATCCACATGGGTGTGCGTATTCACTACCGCGCGCTGCATAATAAAACATCCAGATCCCAAAACCGCACTTGGACTCACAATTGCAGACGGATGCACGATCGCCGGCACTTCATATCCTGCCTCCAGCAATTTATCTGTCCAGAATAATCTCGTATGATTATTCCCAAATGCCGCTACTGCCATCTTGTATTCTCCATACTTGGCCGTATAGTCGCAGCACTTTCCGACTACGTCCTTTCCAAACGCCGCATCGTCAAGAAATACGATCTCCTCATACCCCAGCTGGATCGCTGTTTCCTTCACCATCTGCCCGAAGCCTCCTGCTCCGAGAATCAATAAACTTTTCATATGTCCCTCTCCTCGCTCTTTTATGATATTACGTTCAAATTCTTCCTTCCAATCCATGGTACTAATAGCATTCACATATTCCTTGGAAACCTCTTTGTTTGGAATACTCACTGATTCTAAGATTCCATCATAAGTCAAATATCCTAAATGCACCAATAAAGTCAGAATATCATCTCTGGTAGCAAAAGTAGTCATATCATTACTGAATGTTCCCGTATTAATCCGAATACTCTCTCCTGCCAGCATCCCGACTATCGCATCTTTCAAACCATCCATATTCATCTGAATATAAACTTTTAACGCCTCATAAGTTTCTGTCTGATTCCAATAAGTTCCGAATTTGTGGCGAAGCATTGCTTCCACAACAGATTTTGGACTGTACATAGAATAGCAAATATCTCTGTCCTGTTTGTGCGTAATCAAACCATACCCGTCATACCACGCCTTTGCTTCTTCAAAATCCATTCCATATTCCATGCAAAGATTTTTTACTTCATTTTCTGTAAAACCAAAATACGCAGCCAGCTCCCCCGGTTCTGTCATAGAATATTCCGTAAACATATTCAATGCCGAATGGGAACCATATTTCTTAATTGGCAAAATCCCCGTCATATAAGCAAATGCTACATTATCCTGATCTTTCAGCCACGCACGCAAAAAATCCAGATACTTTTTCTGGGCTTTCTGATCCTGCTGATACTCACGAAACAAACAATCCCATTCATCAATCAAGATTACAAAAGAACGTTTTGTATGAGAATACACATCCTGCATTGCAAAGACAAGATCCTCCTCCCGTACATATTCCGGATATTTCTGCTTTAAATCAGACAGAATTCTTCTTTGCATTAATGTAAGCATCCCTTCCACATCATCTGATCTGCTTAAAAATTCCTGCATATTAATCTTCAGCACATCATACTGATTCAAATGTTTTCGGTAAGACTTACACTGACTGATGGAAAGTCCTTCAAACAATTCCTCTGTATCATCCCCGCAATCATAATAGGCTGCCAGCATATCTGCTGCCATTGACTTTCCAAAACGCCTCGGACGACTGACACACATAAACCTCTGTTGTGTATTCACATAGCGATTTGTCACATCTAACAGTTCACTTTTATCAACAAATATTTCGGAATTTAAAGACATTTTAAACCCTGCTGCTCCCGGATTTAAATAAATGCCCATGGCATATCATCCCCTTTCGTTCTCTAAAACCGATTCCTTCCTTTCAGTATTTCCACACTTTCTAACTCTCATTATAACAGATACTATATATTTATGCTAATCATCAAACTACAAAATATAGAATTCCTCTGCTCTTCTTTGAATATCTGCCCGAAACGGCATTGACTTGTTCCTTTTTATCATCAGCCCCGGCCAGAACAGCCACGGCTGATGATATTAGATCGGATATTCTCCGATGTAGATTCTTATTTTATCTTCTTTGCAAATTCTTCCACAGATTTCGATTGGAATGCCATCCTGATCCACTCTTTCAGTACATCCAAATCACCTTGTTCTTCAATTTGATCCGAAAGTACTTTAGGAACCGTTCCAAGATTCTGCAAAAATAAGAGTAACGTATCCTTACTCTCAGAAATTCGCCCCTCTGCAACCCCTTCAGCACGCCCTTTTGCAAATCCGGCAGCCCGTTCTTCTTTCAGCATCTCTTCAAAAATCATAAAGCGTTCCTCCATCTCCCGACTTCCCTTAACGTTGCGGATAAACTTCTGTAACTGCTCCACATATGGGTCGTGAAACTCCTTTTCGCTTCCCTCAAGATCCTCTTTCATGTACTGCAGAAATGTGACCAATTCTCCCGGAACTTCACTTTCGTTCTTTCCACGGGTATTTAAAAACACAGTGGTTCGCCCATCTTCCAAATCCACATTTTCAGATTCCTGACACGTTGTCCGAAAGGTATATCGATACTTGTCTTTTCCAAATGGATCAAAATCACAGATAAAAATAACATAGGTATTCGGAAGTTCCGTATAATCTTCTCCGGTCAGCAACATCTCCATGTCCATCTGACTCTGATAATAACGGCTTCTCTTTCCAAGTGCCGGCTTTCTCTCCACCTGCATTTCCACGTTATAACGCGTCTGCTTCTCATCTTTTGCATACACATCCAGGCGAACACCTTTATACTCCGGATGATACACTATGCTTTTTTCTTTGCTGACATCCACTCGATCGATCTGTATCTCCAACACTCTTTCTAAAAGACCTTTGCAATTATCTTCGTCCATCATCACTGCGCCGAACATAAAATTATCTTTGATCGTGAGTTCCTTTAATCGTTTTGTTCTTCCCATTTTATTCCTCCATTGGCAGAGGAATTCTATAAGATGATTATAGCAAACCCGGTTATGAAGTCAATACACTTTTCTTAGCTTTGATAAGACGCTCCTCCGGATAAGTGACTTAGTATCCAAACAAAAAATCATCCAAATCCTGAAGTGCTTCTCTCAATTCTTCAATCAGAATTCTTGAGTATTCTTGCATATCGATGATTCTCCTTATATAGTGAACAGTTTTTCACACTCTTAAAACTTTCTCCACACCATTTTATTCACGACTCCTGTATAGCTTTGAATGATCTTCACAACTTTTGTAGACACATTTTCTTCTACATAATCAGGTACCGGGATTCCATAATCTCCATTTTCATTCATCGCTACTGCTGTCTCCACAGCCTGTACCAGTGAATTGCTGTCGATTCCGGCAAGTACAAAGCAGCCTTTATCCAGCGCTTCCGGCCTTTCTGTGGAAGTACGGATGCAAACCGCAGGGAACGGATGACCTACGGATGTAAAGAAACTGCTTTCTTCCGGCAGTGTTCCGCTGTCTGATACTACGGCAAATGCATTCATCTGCAGGCAGTTATAATCGTGGAATCCTAACGGTTCATGCTGAATGACACGTTTATCCAGCTGAAAACCGGATGCTTCCAGTCTCTTTCTGCTTCTTGGGTGACAGGAATATAAGATCGGCATATCGTACTTCTCTGCAATCTTGTTGATTGCCTCAAAGAGAGATAAGAAGTTCTTCTCTGTATCAATATTCTCTTCACGATGTGCAGAGAGCAAGATATATTTTCCCTTTTCCAATCCCAAACGGGCATGTACATCGGATGCTTCGATTTTTTCCAGATTATCATGCAGCACTTCTGCCATTGGAGAGCCTGTCACATAAGTACGTTCTTTCGGCAATCCGCAGTCCGCAAGATAACGGCGGGCATGTTCTGAATATGCCATATTTACATCTGAAATAATGTCTACAATACGGCGGTTTGTCTCTTCCGGAAGACACTCATCTTTACAACGGTTTCCTGCTTCCATATGGAAAATCGGAATATGAAGACGCTTTGCCCCGATCACGCTCAGACAACTGTTCGTATCACCCAGAACCAGTACTGCGTCCGGTTTTATCTCTGCCATCAATTTATAAGATTCGGAAATAATATTTCCCATGGTCTCTCCGAGATCTGCACCCACTGCATTCAGATACACATCCGGATCATCCAACTCCAGATCATGGAAAAATACACCGTTTAAGTTGTAGTCATAGTTCTGTCCGGTATGCGCCAGAATGGTATCAAAATAGTTCCGACACTTTTTGATCACTGCTGCCAGGCGGATAATCTCCGGACGAGTCCCTACAATGATCAATAATTTCAGTTTCCCATTATTCTTAAATGTCACTTCTGTTTTCATTCTATTCTCCCTCACAGCGGGTATGCTCGCAATGGAACCACTTCGCCCGCCTCAATTTTTGTTGCTCTTGGAATCCGATTTTCTGCCTTGATCACAGTCCCCGGAGAAATATGTACGCCTTCTTCGATCACACATCCATGGTCTACAATCGAACCACAATTGATAATACAGCCCGATTGGATCCGACAATCTGTGTTTATGATCGCAAGCGGCAATACAACTGTCCCGGCTTCCACTTCTGCAGTTGGACTTACATAAGCTGTGGCATGTATCAATCGCGGAAGTACAATCTGTGCATCGGATAACTTTTTCATCCAATTCAAACGCATTTCATTGTTTCCAAATGCAGGATACATCTCTGTATTCCCATCGGCAAATTTCATATATTCTAAGCATGTTCCCAATATCAAATCTGATGTTTCCTGTCCGTCATCCAGAAAATAAATCTGCTCATATTTTCCAGACTGCCTTGCAATGTCTGCTACGGTTTTTCCGTATCCGCCTGCTCCTAAGATGATCAATCTCATTTTTCTTCCACCTTTTCAAAAAATGTATCCGGATGCTTCGGATCAAACTGCTCGTTTGCCCACATCACAGTTACGAGATTCTCTGTTTCTGACAAATTGATGATATTATGTGTGTATCCCGGAAGCATATGGATTGCCTCGATCTTCTCGCCGGAAACCTCAAATTCGATCACTTCATCCGTTCCGATCTTGCGTTCCTGAATCAGGCCATGTCCAGACACTACAATAAAAAATTCCCACTTGCTGTTGTGCCAGTGTTCTCCTTTTGTAATTCCCGGCTTTGAAATATTCACAGAAAACTGTCCGCAATTTGCTGTTTTCAACAGCTCTGTAAAGCTTCCTCTGTCATCCACATTCATCTTCAGTGGAAAACTGACCTCCTCTTTTGGCAGATAAGACAAATATGTCGAATATAATTTCTTTGCAAACGAATCCTCTGGGATTTCCGGGATTAGAAGGGTTTTCGGCTGATTTTTGAATGCTTCTAATAAATCTACGATTTCTCCCAACGTTGCCTTATGGGTCGTTGGAACATAACAATATCTTCCTGCTTCATCTGCTACCGGATCCAGCTCCTGATATTCACAGTGATGTTCTTTTCCTTCCAAAGCATCCAGCATCTCTTCCACCAGATCATCAATATAGAGAAGTTCTAATTCTGTCGCTCTGTCATTCACCTGAATCGGAAGACTATTTGCGATGTTATTGCAGAATGTAGCAACTGCACTGTTGTAATTCGGTCTGCACCATTTTCCGAAAAGGTTCGGGAAACGGTACACCAGTACTTTTGCTCCACATTCTTTACCATATTCGAAAAATAACTCTTCCCCTGCCAGCTTACTCTTTCCATAATCGGACTGTCCATAACGTCCGATCAAGGTTGCCTGAATAGAACTGGAAAGCATCACCGGACAGGTATTGTGATGCTTTTTCAAGGTGTCTAACAGTTTCGATGCAAATCCGAAATTTCCATCCATAAACTCAGACTGCTCTTTTGGCCGGTTCACCCCTGCAAGATTGAAAACAAAGTCTGCTTTCTCACAATATGTATCTAACAGAGATTCCTCGGTATCAATATCATATTCAAAGATCTCATCGATTGTAAGATCTCTTGTTCTGTTTTTTCCATCTTTGATACAATATAAGTTGGCTGCAAGGTTTTTTCCGACAAAACCTTTCGCACCTGTTATAAGAACTTTCATTATCGATTCTCCCACTCTGATAATTCATCTCGGATATACTGCAGTGTCAATAATTTTTCTTTCACTTGCTCTACATCCAGTAATTCTGTATTGCTGGAATTAAATTCTGTCAATGTGTTTCTTTCCACATCCCCTTCTTTGAAGTACTTATCATAATTCAAGTCTCTCTTATCACATGGCACACGGTAGAACTCACCCATATCAATTGCATTTGCACATTCTTCGTTTGTGAGCAATGTCTCATACATCTTTTCTCCATGACGGATACCGATCACTTTGATTTCATGTCCAGGAGCAAACAATTCTGTCACGGCTTTTGCCAATACTTCTATCGTACATGCCGGAGCTTTCTGTACCAAAATATCTCCGCTTGTCCCATTTTTAAACGCAAACAGCACCAAATCTACGGCTTCTTCCAAACTCATAATAAATCTTGTCATAGAAGGTTCTGTAATGGTGATCGGATTGCCTGCTTTGATCTGTTCGATCCAAAGAGGAATTACAGATCCACGGGAACACATAACGTTTCCGTAACGAGTACAGCAGATTTTTGTTTTTTCCGGATCTACGGTTCTTGATTTGGCTACAATGACTTTTTCCATCATTGCCTTGCTTGTCCCCATTGCGTTCACCGGATAAGCTGCCTTATCTGTAGAAAGACAGATAACAGATTTTACACCTTCTTCAATTGCAGCTGTTAATACATTTTCTGTACCGAGTACATTCGTCTTTACAGCTTCAATCGGGAAAAACTCACAAGATGGAACCTGTTTTAAAGCTGCTGCATGGAAGATATAATCTACCCCATGCATCGCATTCTTTACAGATGCCAAGTCACGAACATCCCCAATAAAGAACTTAATTTTATTTGATGCTTCCGGCATTTTTGCCTGAAACTCATGTCTCATATCATCCTGCTTTTTCTCATCACGTGAGAAAATACGGATTTCTTTGATATCGGTTTCTAAAAATCCATTGAGAACAGCATTTCCGAAAGAACCTGTTCCGCCTGTGATCATTAATATTTTATCTTTAAATACGCTCATAATATCTTTTCTCCTTAAAATAGGTGATTAATATCCGAACACCTAATAGCAGTTGGACGTTCTGGATTAAACTTTTCATCAAGGATATTTTATAACTCTCTACTGAAATCAAAATCTCTGGTAGTGGTTATATATAGTTCTACCTTTTACTTATAATTGCTAGGTGATTTTGGGAGCGTCATATTTTTGGTTTGATTCTAACACCGCTTCATAGATATCCTTGATTTTTGGTTGTACTATTTATATTCTAACACTATTTCTTTATGTATATTTCACATTAAAATTTGTATGACTATCTTTTTCATCCTTTAATATCTCTTCCACATAAATCTTTCAGTATTTCTGTGATTTTCACACTACACTTAGCAATTTTTAATTTTTTAAATAGTATACCCCGCCCCATATCAATAATAAGACAAATAACAAAAACAATTAAACTAATTATCAATACAAAAATTGGAATTTTCCATGGTTCTAAATACGTAGCCCAAGTAAAATGATCTTTTATAAAATAATTTCTAATTGCAATATTATCATGTATAAGATAAACACCAAACGTTGCAGAAGCCATAGTTTTTATCAATTTCTGTACCCAGTAGCTCTTTATATCTATTCCTGAAAAAATACCTAATAGTGCCACTGATAGGATGACCATTGTGATAGAAATATAGCTGGTAAAAATGTTTTGGGAAGGAATAATAAGTTTCTGAAACCAGTTAAGTAAAACACTTACTCCCACCATAGTCCATGCTTTTTTGGTACTAATATAATTCAGAATACCGATCTTCTTAATCAACGCACCTACCAAAAACAATACTGTTAACCAAATAAATGAGTATCCTCCCTCTAATCTAAACGGATCATACAGTATCCCTGCCAAAGTGCTATATACCCCAAAAATTCCTAAGATAACTAAGCACAGTTTTGCTTCTCGAGTTGATAATTGATGGACAAATTTCTTTAACCATGGTGCTAAAAAAATACAGGTGTATAAGCTGTAAAATACCAATATTGTGTAGCTGTTACTGGCATGAATGCTTTTAATAGTGCTTTTAATTCCATAGTTCCAGAAATACACTGAATTACAATAGTCAAAACCACACTATAAATAAACACTTGTAACCATAGAACAATATATTTTTCATAGTGTATCTCAACTGTTTCTTCCTTATACCCAGCATACCCACTTATAATCGCATAGCAGTTGACTGCGCAAATAAGAAACGCCTCAAGAAGCCATGTTACTACAAATTGAGTTGCTGTAACCGCTTCTAGCACCCCCCATGCTTTAATATATGGAGATTTACAATCATAAACATAGCCACTATGCGAAACAAATCAATCCCATAATTTCTAGTATAATTTCCCTTCACGTTTTCTATTGCCTTACTCATTTTTTCTTTAAACCATATCCCATGTAAGAACAGTATCTTCCGCTAAATCTTGCAGAATTTTTCTTCCTACTACTATTTCTGTATACTGAGGTGAAATTCCAGTTCCTGGTCTTTTAGCCATAATATCTTTTTCTGAAATTACCTCTCCTTTTTTCATATCTCTTGTTAAAACTAATGAACGTCTTGCTTCTCTTCTAGGAACTAATTCACAATCCAAAACAGTTTTTTCAGCTGACCCAAGAATAGAATCAATTAACTTAAAATTTGCAATAGCTTTTCTAAAATCTTCTGGATCACCCGCATGATAATGATCATTTCCAGGTAGTGTTTTATCCAATGTAAAGTGTTTTTCAATAACTTCTGCACCCAACAAATATGCAGTCGCTAACGTTATCATTCCTTCATCTGGTGCAACATGATCACTAAATCCAACTTTTACATCTGGGAAATTTTTCTTTAAGGTCTCAATTACACGAAGATTTGCATCTTTAGGATCTGTTGGGTAAGAAAGCACGCAGTGAAAAATCACAATTTCCTTGCAACCTACTTCTTTCAAATTTCGTATTGCCTCATCTACCTCTGACAAATACGCTGCTCCCACAGATATATATACCGGTTTCCCCTTTGAACCAATATAACGTATAAATGGTATGTTCGATAAATCTGATGATGATATTTTATAAAAATCAACCATATCTTCTAAATAATCAACAGATGCATAGTCAAATGGTGTTGATGTAAAATCTAACCCTTTTTCATGTGTATAATCACACAATTCACGATATTCCTTTTCTCCAAAACTATCATGTTTTAAAAACAATTCATATTGTGTTTTTGTAGGCTCTTTTGTAGTATCCCAGTATGCCGGAGAGTTCTTTGATACAATTGTATTTGCTTTATACGATTGGAATTTTGCACAATCTACCCCTGCTTCAGCCGCTTTGTCAATATATAATTTTGCTGCTTCAATCGGCTCAATATTTAACGACTTAGCTGTATCATAAAAATTAACTCCCATTTCTGCAATTAAATATGGTTTATTCATTGTTCTTTCCCTCTTTCTTCTAATGTTTTAATCTCATCCTGTACTACTATAAATTATTTATCAGTGCCATAACCCGTTTTCTACCGTTTCGAAGGTCGTGTTTTAAAAGCATTTCTTGATATTTTTTTCTTCCTCTTTCTCCCATAGATAAGTACATTTTCAAATTTGCCTCTATGACTTCATCTTCTGGATTTAATCCAATGTAATCAAATCCATTTTCATTACATACAAAACCATGTTTCTCTTCTCTTTTGTTTTGTGCCATTGCAATTGTTGGTATACCTAACATTGCTAATTCATATCCTGTTCTACCTCGAGATGTAACACCAATATCACAAGAACTCATGAGTTCCGGCATATTAGCAACATCATATAATACTTCAATATTGTCATATACATTATATTTCAATAGCTCTTCAACATTGAACTTTGCTCGTCCTAAAACAACCGTAAACTTATAATCTTTATATTCTTCCTTACAGATTATATTTAACAATCGGTCTGAGTAGTTTTGTGGATCTGCTCCTCCAAATGAAATAAATACTTTTTCTACCTTTTCCTTGATGCGAATAGGTTCATAAAACATAAATGTTTTTCCTGAAATATAATATTTCTCACCGGAATACACATGTTTCATATCATCATCACTAAGCAATGCATTAAAAACTAAATCAGCTTTTAAAATTCCTTCTCCATCATCTTCAAAATTAATAATTTTAGCTTTTGGTAATACACTTTTTAAACCTATCATATAATCAATAGACGTATTTAAAATATCATTAATAAAAATTGTATATTCTTTTTTTCTGCAGATATCAAATAACTCCGCAATACCATTTACTGGAATCAGTGAATGTGTCGTTTTCCCAAAAACTTCTGGCTCTGTCTGGTTAGCATCATAATAAATGTCTGGTTTAACATAAAACTCATCTGCAAGTTCAAGAGCTCGATAAATATGGCCGATTCCACGCTTATTATTTCCATTTACATAAATAGCTACCTTTTGTTTATCCAATTCTGCCATAACATTTCGCAAATCAGAAAAAGTATCAACATCCTGAGCCTCATTTTCTGGAATTTCGAAAACATCCACCTTTTCACCAATTCTTGTTTCAGACGTTACCACAGATGCTTTCGATATAACAAATGCTCCTGTCTCCATATAACACGGTGGTAAATATTGACGATTCAGACGTTCTTCATAATTAGGTATTTTTTTACCATCTTTTACTCCCCATGATAAATGTGGGGCATTAATAGCAGAAATTAAAGTATCTAAGTTATTATCCAAAGCATATTCTATCGCTCGATCTAAAGTATCAACGCTCAATGTTGGAGATGTCGGTTGCATAGTAACTATGTAATCCCATTTCTCATTTTTGGGAATTGCATCTGCAATTACTGCATCAAGTGTTACAGCATCTCCGCATAATTTCTTATCACGCCATTTACATTTTGCCCCCATCTGCTGCGCAATAATTCTTACTTCTGGAGAATCTGTTGTTACAACAACCTCGTTTATGTATTTAGAGTTCATTGCATTATTGATTGAGTAATGAATTAACGGATATCCTCCAATAATTCGAATGTTTTTGTTAGGAATTCCTTTTGACCCTGCTCTTGCTGGAATGATAGCTAATATCTTCATCGTCTTCCTCCTACATGTAATTCATTGTTTGATTTTTCAAATATTTCAAATAATCTTCATATTTTTCCGACTCAACTAATTCATCTGGCAACTTATTTTTTATTTTTTTGACATTAAATCCAAAAATATCTTCTGATTTATACCCTTGATAAGGCACTAAAACTGTCGGAGTATCGAAAAGTGCTGCCTCATATAATGTTGTTGAAGTCGCTGTAATATGCAAAAAACTCTTTCCCAATAACTCATACAACTGTGTTGCATTATCAAAAACTTTGCATTCAGGAATATTTTCTTCATATTTATTTTTAATACCATTATTCTCTCTTGGATGAAGCTTTATAGCTAAACTATATTTTTTCCATTTTTCATCCGTATTTAATTGTTTTTGAACACTTTGTAATATTGGTATCATCTCACTATAATACTCAGCCCCTTTTACATCCTGCTCAAATGGTTGAGATGTAAATAAAATGTATTGTCGTTTTTCGCTACTTTCTCCAAATTCCTGTTTATACTTAAGAATCCTTGGATTTCCAATTACTTCTATCTGTTCTTCTGTAAATACAGATTTTTGTATCAATAATTTTTTTGTTGCTTCTCCATAAAGAAGTAATGTTCTTGCAAAAAAGCGTTTACATTTTTCATTTGCTTTTGTCGGATAAATGTAGCCCGGATGGAATTCAGTAATAATTCCATGCTGTAGTTCTATCGATTCAAATTCCCCCGGAAGAACTGGAATAATATTTTCTCTCCCGCTTCCCCAAAAATCAATGGCATATTCTATATTATTATATTTTCTAAACAGTTTACGAAAAAGTTGTTGTGAAATTACTGTAGATGCATATGATTTCGGCATTTCCTGAATCAACATGTTTATAATTTGCTTTTCTACTCCATCTTCAACACCATTTTCGTTTTCAAAATAATCTACCAGTCGTTTTCTACACTTTTCTTCCAAGATAATTTCTTCTTTACGATGTAATCGACTGTATATCTTATACACTAATATGTAACAGTCTATTGGACAGTATCTATCTTTTTTAGAATCTTGAAAATATGCTACATCGTATGCATCCGTTCTTGATGGCCATTCAAATACAACCGCATCTGGATATTTCTCCATTAAATACTCTGCTGCTAAATTCCTACCATAATCTCTTCGAAACATTGAAGATGTAAAAATCAGAGTTTTTGACTTTTTGAGCTTCCTATATTTCAGCAAACTATCCCAAATTCGTTTTGGATAAATCCGACCTTTTTCATTCTCATATTCTACTTTTTTCTCTGCTTCATCTCCTGATAAAAGCAGATTTACTCTATCACGAAAACAAGTGTACACAGGAAATCCATTCACTTCAATCTCATACAAAAACATATATTTCTTTTCAAATCTCAACAATGTTTCTTCTATACTCATACTATTACTTTATTCCTCACAAAAGATATTTTATTACAAAAAAACAGCTTTTTATCATGCCTGTCCAAGCCTTTTTCATCCTAAATATATAATTCTGAACCCACATCACTAATTTTTCTTGCCAAAATCCCTGCCACTGTTATTCCAGACTCCGTAATGCTTTTAGTAACAACAGCATTCGCACCAATCATTACGTTATCTTCTATGGTAACATCTCCTAGAATTCGTGCATCTGTTCCAATATATACATTATTCCCATTTATTTTTCTGTTCATATATTTTCTCAAAATATTTTTCATATTGCTTAATCACGTTTTTCCATGTATATGGCTGAATACTTTCATAAGCAGAGCTAGACATTTTCTGATATGTTATCCGATCATCTAATAAAAATTGTATTTTTTCCTGCATTGTTTTTAAATCAGATACTGCGAAACCGTTAACTCCATCAGCTATAAAATCCACATTATAATTTTCATTAATATAAATGCTTGGAAGTCTCATTTGAGCTGCTTCTTGAATAACTTTAGGTAATCCCTCATACTCCGATGTCATAAGTAACAAATCACTTTCTTGCATTTCCTGATATACTTGACTATTAGGAATACGTCCATAAAATTTAATATTATTTATATTTTCTTCCATACAGACGCTTTTCAAATCTTCCAGCATATCTCCATCACCAATCATTTTAAATTGGAGATTTGAAAATGCTTTAGCAATTTGCACTAGATATTGCGGACGTTTATTTGCCTTTACATTTCCTACCCAAATAATATTCTTTATTTTATTTTTTTTATCTACTTTTGGACAAATTGGTATCGTACCAAAAGGGATAACTTCACTATCAACACCCCAAAATTTTTTAACACTATCGGCTATACAATTACTAATTGAAAAAAAACTTGTCATATCTTTTATATAATAATTTTTAAATTCTTCTGTGTTATTAGTGTGCTCAGTAATTACTCCCTCAACAGATGATATATAAATTTTATTTTTATGTTTTTGAGAAAATCTTCTGTCCATTTTCTCCACTTTAGGCAAATAATAAATGTCATAATTCCCCAAAAGCATTGTCAGATATTTACTCCAATACCATATAAAGCGATGATGAAGCAATTTATGCAAATGTATCCCTTGATCTTTATATATCTGTTTATCTATTGCCTTTTTATTTGTATACATCGTATGCACTTCAAATTTTTCTTTATCTAAATATCGTGCGATGTTATCACAATTCACATTTTGCGCATTTGGGAAATTCACATATGCACCCAAAAAGATTTTTATTTTTCTATTGCTTTTGAATAAACCCAAAATATTTGTATTCCTCCTTCAATAAGAACCTTTAGTTTGTATTCTATCATATTCCCGAATATTTATTTTCTCCTTGCAGAAGAATATATTCTACTTGTAATTGGATGCGTAATCACAGCCCCAATCCCCACAAAAATCATTACCATTAAGACATACATATACGGATTCTCAATATTAATTAGTGGTTGGTGAAACATTGATAAAAATAGCCCTTGCAATATATATATTTCCATAGAATATCTTCCTAAAATACAAGTAACATTATTTTCTATTGAAATCCAACTAACAATTACTACTACAACAATAGGAAATATAACTGCTGACATTGATTTACATATAACACTTATAATTTCATTTGGAAGAATTCGCGATAAACCGAAACATGTACACACAAACATAAATGCGGTAATTGCAACTGAAAATGTAATTCTTCCTTTTTTCAAAAAATTAAGTTTGTCTTGATATCTACACCATACCATTCCAAGTGGAAAAGCCATTATCCCCTCATACCACGTGGATTCAAAACCACACAAATATAAGATAATGCACATAGACATACATTCTCCTATAATACATGGAATTGCTCTATCTTCTTTCGCATATCTAAAAGTTATATAGAATAATAGATATAAAACAAGTTGTACTTGCAAATACCATCCATTTCCAATAATTGTCCCACCAAAAGTCAAAGACTTAATAAGTACCCATATTGAAATGTTTTGTCCATATATAGTATTGGCTAAAAAATATATAGCAATAAATAAACACATCACCTCATAAAATGGGATAATTTTTTTTCTACAAAAAGTCTTAATATAATATCTTCCCTTTATCTGATATGAAGCATAAAGCCCATATCCTGATAAGAAGAAAAAACACGCAACTGATAAATACCCAAAAGCTTGTAACACACCACCAATTACCGTATCATGTAACAATCCACTCCCTTGATAAAGATGATGTATTAAAACACATATTGCAAAAATGCCTTTTAAACAATTACTACTTGCTGATGAAATACCTGTCTGCCTTTCTACCTGTCTGCCTGTAGGATTATCCGTAATATTTCCTACTTTGTCTACCATAAATTTTTCTCCATCTCATTATTTTTATTTATTTCTAATCATTTCTATATACTCTAGAGCAATTTCATTCTTTGTTAATATTAACACTATAGCATACATTAAACCTCCACCTACAACTTTCAATAATAATTTTAGAACAAAAAGAGTAACGCACTTTTCTATAATTAGGCAAAATGCAACCATTGCTGTACATCCTATAAAACTAGATAAAATTACATTTCCTAATTTTTCTAATTTTACTATTTTCTTGCACTGTCTTCCATTAATCAAAAATACAACTAATTCTGCCACAACTACTGCCAATGCTGCACCATCTTGTTTCAAAAATGGGATACATAATAAATTTACAATAATATTAGTAATCGCTGCTGAAATTGTACCGAATAGCACTTTTTTTTCTTGTTTTGATGATATTAAAATGCATCCTGCAATCGATGCAAAAATAGACCATAAAATAGCAATTGATAAAAAGCGCAGTGCTCTCACCGATTCCATAAAACCTTCTCCTGCGACAATTAAAATCACTTCTTCTGCAACTAAATTTAGTCCCACCACAACTGGGAACAACATTACAATGATCGTCTTGATTAACTTTGATACGATATGATTAAATGCATCCTGCATATTATTGTGTTTATAATACGCAAGTCTTGCAGTCGTAACATTCATGACCGCTACAATCAAACTCTTAATCATTACGTAAATTTTCATTGCAACTGCTAAAAGGCCAACTGCTGTATCTCCAGACATCAACCCTAGTAATGTGTTTCCTATATTACTATAAATTGATGATGCTATACTGCTGGCGAAAAAAACAATTGAATACTTTAAATGTTTAAAAATATTCTTATTGAATTTGAGCTTCAATTTTATATATTTTCTAACATGAAAAAAGTTGAATATGTTTCCACCAACACTGGCGAAAACATTAATAGCGGCATAATAATAAAAGTCATCTATATCTTGCACAAATATAAACATCAAAACTACTGATACAATTTGCATTACAATACTTCTTACTGTAATATAGAAGTAATCTTCATATATAGTATAAACCCATTCCATACCCAGCGTAGAAAAAATAATAGTAAGGCTATAAATAATTAAAAGCCCCGTGTATGGATGTAAACTTGGTGAGAATATCAAAACCACTCCAAAAATACCATATGCAAAAATTGTTGTACATAGATTTAATGTTAACAATTCTGTACAGAAATTGTTGATGTTTTCCTTATTATTTCTTAACCCAGCTCCTTCTCTTGCGGCATAGCTTGTCAAGCCCAACACAGCTATAAGTGAGAAATAACTCAATGTAGAACTTGCAAAATTTACTTTTCCTAAGTTTTCTGCTTGCAAAACACGCGTAACATAGGGATATGTAATTAATGGAAAAATAATTGACATAATACTCCTAATGGAATTCAGCATTGCATTTATTCGAATATTAGGCATTTTTTGATTTAACATACTCATATACTTTCTCCTACAATATCACCACAATATACATAGACCCACATAAGTAATCCCCAGAATACAAACCCTTCTGTACTCCCTAATGATGTCATGGCTGATCCACCAATAAAACCTATCAGCATATTGACACATATCCATATAACTATAAATAAAGTACTATTTCTTGATTTTAAGTACAAAACTACTCCCTTTCCAAGAATTACTATGTAATGTATCAGTACAATCAGTAAACCAATTACTCCTACTTCAATAATTGTAGACAAGTATGAATTATGAAATGCAAATCCATAATCTCCATATCCCGGAATATTACCTAAATATTTTATCGAATTTAGTTCCTGATTTACTCCATATCCCCATCCAAATAATGGTTTTTGCATCCATAAAGAAATTCCGGCTTTCCAAATTTCCCCTCTGCTACTACCTTCTTGAATTAAACGCTGAAATCCCGGTAATTGATATAATAAATTCATAATGGAAGATATATTAATACTTATGAATAGAACAGCAGGTAGTAACACAAGATATTTTATCTTACTTTGAAATATAATCATAAAAAATACTGTAATATTTAACAAAATACATAACGTATACGTTCTTGAGCCAGATGCAATCGCGGTATATACTGACATTATTGCGATTACACTATATAAACTTTTTATTTTAAAAGATTTTGCGATTTTAAAATAATAAACTGAAAACACAAATGCAACATTTGACCATAGACCTAAGGAATTAGCATTTCCTGTTATCCCTGTTCCTCGAACTAAATCACCTGTAACTGTTGTAAAAAAATTAGCAATCTCATAAAGAATAAACATTTTACCCAAATACCAGGGAATATTTATAAGCGTATTATTGTATCGCTGACGTTTATAAAACATATAAAAAAAACATGTCATAATTAAATAAGAAATCACTCTTCCAAATGAATACTTGATATTGATGCTATATACTGAAGCAATTAAAAACATGGCTGCAACAGCTGGCCATAATGCTCCTTTAGGATATGCTATTTCGCCCATTTCTTTTGAAATAAAAGCTATAAGAATGATTGGATACACCCACCTCAATAAATGCGCATAGGGAAGGTTGAATGTAGAATCCAGTGATATAAAAATTAGTACAAGAAAAATATAATGGAATTTATAAGCAATCCCTTTTTTTCCAGTTATCATTCTTGCACCCCCTGTAAAATTCTTATCCAACGTTCTCTATAGACTTTATGATTCCATCTTTCATTAATACCAAAGTCTTTTTCGTTTGAACTATTATTTAACCAATATTCTAATTTTTGTTCCAACTGTTGGATATTTCCTGATTCAAACACATCTCCATTTATGTCCTTTTGAATCAAATCGTCAACTGCTCCTACTTTATCACTTGCAATAACAGGTGTATAACATGCTAGTGCTTCATTTACAACTAGCCCCCATGGTTCAAATTTTGATGGAAGGACAAATACATCTGCTAAACAATAATACTCTGCTAATTCTGGCATTAATTTATAATCTTGAAAATAAACATTTTCTATATGACACTCTTTACATTGTTCTTCCAATTTAGATTTAAGCGTTCCTTTTCCAATTAACAAACAACATACATCACTATATTTCTGACTGATTCCACTAATTGCAGACAATAATAATGATATATTTTTAACATCTTCAAATCTTCCTATATACAGAACTACCCTCTTATCCTTAAATCCATGCTTTTCTTTATAAAAATTTTTATCATGCTGTCTAGCAATTGATAAAAATTGATCCAGATCTACTGTCATTGGCAAAATATATATATTATTTCTTCTCATTCCATAATATTCAAACAATTTCTTTTGCCGTGTACCGCCTGCAAATCCATAAGCATATTTACCATGAAATATATATTTTAAATAAATATTTTTTATTATTCTTTTTATATAATTATCTGGTATATGCAGTTGTGTATCAGTTTCTATTGCATATGGAATTTTCTTACACTTGGCATATTGTATCAAAAAAAATCTAATAGCATCCGAATATCCATTAATTTCAATAAAGTCATACTTTTTATGTAAAAGTATTGATATCAATTGTTTCAATTTGCACATTATACTACCGGATAAAACCTTTGCATTAAATGGCAATTTATCATTTGTTCGATGCCCACTAATGCTTTCAGTACAATATACATAATCACACGAAATAGCTTCACACTTTTCGTAGACATTTCTTATGCGCGCTATATTATAAGATGTAACTTCTACAAATAAAATTAGTACGTTCATTTTTTCCCCTTATTTGCTATGCTGCTTATAAAATTTATATAAAAACTCATTATTATAAACTAAATTTCTTATAAATTTTCTTCCTTTTTGATAACTTGTATATTTCATTTTTTTCCACCATGATGAAAAAACAATCACCTCATAATTACTTGAAACATTACAATCCCATTGTTTTTTGTAATCATATGCACCACGCATCATATCAACTACAGCAACATTTTTTTTATATGCTCGTTCTATAAGACAATATCTGACATAGTGACCTAATTGGAATTTTCCAATTTTCTTAAATGCAGTCAGCCAAATATAATCATTACCACTAAACTCAAAGAAAATCAAAAAAGATACCCTATTTCCCTCATACTTTAATGTACTAATGTTTAGTAATCCTGCTTGATTTAACGTTTTTACAATAGGCCTTGCCCACTCCAATGTAGACACTCCTATTCTATCACTCTGTCTATCATCATAAATATCAGCAATATCATTCCATAAATCATCATTATACATTTCTATCTGAAATTCTATATCAGCTTTTAAACAAGGCTTTATGGCTTTTTTTCGAAGACTGCTGCTGATAGCTTTAAGGTATCCTTCAAAATTTTGATATTCTTCTAAATTAAGATTAGCTGTATCAACCTGTTTTCTCACTAGGGAATGAGGAATATCTTCGATAATTTCTCTAATGATCCCTAACTGATCACCTTTTTCCGGCAAACATTTTAAAACTATATCTAAACTTCTTTTCTTTGCCAAGTCACAAACATGCTTAAAAAACAATTGAATTATTTCTCTTTTTCTTTCCGCACATATAAAAGCTCCATAGTCAAAATGTTTGTCGCCTATAAATTCAATAGATTTGTTTTTTATCACTAATGGCGCAAATCCAAACACATCTTTTCCTTCAAAAGCCTCCAAAATTAACAATTCACATTCTCTATTCTCTACTAAATACCACCAGTTATAATTCCAATCCCACGTTTGAAATGGAGACTTTACTTTCATATTATTAATAATTGTACCCCAATTTTCTTTTAAATCACAAAATTTTTCCTCTTGATCTATTACTCTAATTTCCATGAATATTCCTCATCACATGTGTATAAATATGTTTTAACCTTCTTGCAGAATCTGACCATGTATAGTGATCTTCAATAGTTCTTCTAGCATTTTCCGATATAATAGAATAATTATTTCCTTCTAACAATAACATCATCTTATCATAAATCTCATGATGACTCCTTCCATGAACTAAATATCCATTAACACTATCTTTTATAATTTCATCTATTCCATTGTCATAGCAACCTATAGTTGGCACCCCGCTTGCCATTGCTTCCAAGTAGACACATCCCAAGGCTTCATACCACGATGGCAAACAAAATAAAAATGCGTTTCTCATTAATTCCGCGACTTTTTCATAGGACACATATCCCAAAAAATCAACCGATTCTATAATGCCCAATTTTTTTGTTAATTCTTTTAATTCTTTCTCTAGTGGACCTCTTCCTGCAATCTTTAATCGAATATCCACGATTCCTGCTTTCTTTAATTCCGCAAAAGCTTTTATTGTATCATCATGACCTTTTAATGCTATTAAGTTTCCTGTAGCAAGAATGTATTTCTCTTCGCTTTTTTTATCTGTTGGATAGAATTTATCTATGTCTACACCATTATAAACTACTTTCCCCTTTTCCCGAATATCAATACGTTTTTGTATACAATCCAACACCTTTTGGCTTACACCTATCACTGCCTCCGCCTGTTTATATACTTTCTTGCAAACTTCTACAATTCTTTGACAATTTGGCGCATCTTTATAACTCTCATCAAAAAAAACATCTAAACCATGTCCATGAACTATAAAAGGAATACCATATTTGTTTGATAACCTTAACGCTGCATCACCTGCTGGCAATGGTGCATCAGCATGGATTATATCATATTTTCTAAAATTAATTCCTGAAAGCAATAATGATACATACAATGATCTTCCAATTTGTTCATATCTTTTCACACCAGGAAATTTGAAAAAACGAATATATTGGATTTCAACACCTTCATAATTCCACGTTCTTTTTTTATATTCCTTATCATAAATTGTCATTGGTACTACTACATCCACATCTACTCCTATTTGTTTCAATGCTTTCACCTGTTCATGACAAAAAATACCTTTCTGCGGATAATCCGGAGTTGGATACATTCCTGAAATATATAATACTTTCATACACTCATATTAATCATTCAATATCATATTGTTTGATTCTTTCTCCTTTTAAATTTGCTATTTTAAGTCTTAATTTTTGGATTGGTCCCTTCCAATTCATTTTGCCTTGAAGCTTCTTTTCAAAAATATCCAAAGAATCTTCATTTGATATTCCTATTCTTGGCAGTAATTTATTTCTTAAGTTCTTTTCTCCAGCATGTCCATAAAAAGATGCAAAGACAAATTTATAGTTCCCATTTTTCTTTAATAGTTTTATGCTCTTTTTATCATATTTCCCATATGGCATGCAAAAGCTATTTACATATACATTTAATCTTGTTTCTAATAATTCTTCACTTTTTCTTATTTGTCTTTTCATAGATGCATCATCTAAAGTACGTATATCTACATGATCATGCGTATGTGCCGCTACAGAAAACTGCCCTGTCTCACATAATCCTTTTAACATTTTCCAAGTCATAAAATGAGGATTCTGCTCTTCTATGTATTTAGTCGGAAGAAATATATTCCCTTTAATGTTATATTTCTGCATAATTGGCACTGCATTTTTATATACCGACTGAAATCCATCATCAAATGTAACTAGAACAGCTTTTTCCGGTAAAAATTTTTCCATATCTTCAAACAATATTGTTTGATATCCATGTTCTTTTAAATATTTCATTTGATTTTCAAAATGCTCTTTTTCTACCTTTTGATAACTATATCCTTTGCCATTTTCTACAATATCATGATAATAAATAATAATTAATTTCTTCATCAATTTCCTCTTAACTCAAAAATTTCACGATACCCTGTCTTCATTTTTGATTGTTCCACTTTATATTTCGCTAACTCTACAGCATGGTCTACCATTTCGTTTTTATCCTCAATACTCATACTCAGATATTCTGTCAAGGCTCTTGAAAAAGCTTCTTGGGTTCTCGATACAACATATCCAGCGTTCCAGGATTCCACTAAACTCCATGGTGTTCTATCACTGATAATTGGGATGCAGCCTACTGATAATGCTTCAAATACTACATGTCCATAATTTTCACTTTTGGTTGGAAGGACAAGAATATCCTGAGTAGACAGCACACTCTGTACTTCTTCTGAAGGCACATCCCCTTTATATGTCCATGATATTTCTATTTGTTTTAATTTTTCCTCACAAGTATTCCAATATTCTTTCTCTTGAATCGGTCCAAAAATCGAAAATTCTATATTGTATCCTTGAATCTGTAAGAGCGCATCTATAAGGATGTCTAATCCCTTATGTTCACAAATTCTTGAAAGAAAACAAATTTTTATTGTCTTTTCCCATTTTTTTGTTCTTCCAGGCACCTGAGTTCTTGGGAGATCCTCTGCTACAATATATTTACTTTTCTCTCCCATTACTCTTTTTACATCTTCTGCTTCTAACTCTGATGTTACAGACCACGTAGTCTGATTGAATAAATGCAACATCTTACATCCCGCAATAAACACATTCTTTTTTAATGATTTTTGGGCTAAGGCTTCCTTTGAGAAAACTCCCATAGATGCGATTACTACAGGGCTTTGGATTTTTTTCTCTTTTTTTAATAATAGTGTTTTATATCCATATTCTGCATAAAAACTCGTCAAATATATAATATCTTTATCTTCCGCCAGATTAAGAAGCAATTTTTTAGTAAAACCACCTGGTTGAACATACCATACCTTTGCTTTTCCAACTTTATTCCAAGTATCTCGTTCAATATCGGTATAAGGTTGCGTCTCTCCTTGATCCCGGTCAAAACATGCGATATAAAACTCATATTCATCACCTAATGCGTCAGTTAAATTAATTAATGTCCTTAGCGGTCCTCCATCTTTATATCCTGGTAAATACCTTCCCGCCAAAATTAGTATTTTTCTCATTTTGACTCCCTTGTATGTTCAATCTCATATAATTTCGCATCTACTATAAATCGATACCAATATGCTTGAAGATAAATGTATATCTTCCCTTCTTTTCCATCCAAAAATCCCAATTGTCCATAATAACGATACCAATAGTAAACTCTTGCTCTCAAAAACATGGGTAATTTATAATAAAACCCTCGTTTCTTTTTCTGTATTACATTTCCACCAGTATCCTCTCGTTGTGTTTCATACATCTTCAATTCCAATTGACTATACCAGATATGTTTATTGAGCCATGCATCCAATCCCTTATAATCATAATGGATTAAATCTCCTGATAATTTTTCTACCTTTCCATCAACCAGAATATGCTCATCCATCAATTTATTCTCTACACGGCCTTTTCCATATCGAAACATTCGCAGAAAATATGGTTTATGTGTCCCACCATGTCGAATCCATCTTCCCATAAAATAAACTCTCCAACGCATTTCATACCCATCTATTCCTTCGGAATGTTTCACTTGTTGTTCTATTTCCTCTGCAAGTTCATGAGATATCCTTTCATCTGCATCTAAACGAAACACCCATTCTGTTTGAATATTACAATGATCTAATGCCCAATTAAATTGATTTGCATGTCCACACCATTCATGATAGTAAGTTTCTGTCCCCAGTTTTTTTGCGATATCAACTGTATTATCATCACTTCCTGAATCTACTATAATAATGCGATCCGCAATTTGCTTTGCTGACTTTATGCTTGCTTTTATATTTTTTTCTTCATTTTTTGTTAATATAATTACAGTGATGTTCGCCATTCCTACTCCCCTTACTTTTTTTAGTCTTTCATTTATCTCAAATACTCTTCCATCTCATCCATAAGCATTTTCTTTTCAAAATTGTCCAAATAGTATCCTCTGGATTTCTTTGCCATCTCTTGTAAATCTTTTTCCTTCATTTTTTCAATAATCTGACACAATCCATCCACATCTCCAATCTCACTGCAAAGACCACACTCTGCTTCTTCTACAACACGCTTTGTCTCTCCAGATGCAGATGCAATAATCGGCATTCCACATGCCATATAAGATTGTAATTTTGCTGGAATTGTTTTCGTGAATAATTCATTATCCATAAAAGAAACAAAAGCTGCATCACAGCAAGCTAAGAACTCTGGTATTTTTTCCTGTGGCTGTCTGTCAATCATTATAAACTTATCTTGTACATCTAACCGATTTATTTCTGCCAAAAAGTTTTCTTTGTTTCTTCCATCACCTACAATTACAAATTTCACATTTTCTAATTTCTGTGCTGCTTTTGGAAGTATTTCCAAACCTTGTGCCTGCCCGATATTTCCAGTAAAAATGATTTTGAACATCTCATCATCTGGAATTTCAGGAGTATATTTCTTTTCTACCGGACAGTAGAATTCTTCTGCGTATTGTGGCCAATAACTCACTTTATTTTTATCCCTGCAGCGCTTTTGTATCTCTTTTACAAAACTTGGAGAAGTCGCAAAAATATGATCACAATGCTCATATATATAATCCACCATTTTTCCGATTGGCTTCAGCACGAGCGGACTATGAATTCCTGTTACAATCTCTACATTTTCTGGCCAAAGATCCTGCACATAAAGATAATGAGGAATTTTATGCTTTTTAGCATACCACACACCTATCAATGCTTGCGTCATAGGTGATACTTCAAATGTAAATACATAATCTGCCTTGATTTCTGTCAGGCACTTCCAAATATAACCTGAAATTACAAATGACAGATAATTGCAGGCAAGACCAATCGAGTTATTTCCTCTCGCAGTCAACGGAATTCGTACAATTTTTACGCCATTCCATTCCTCCGTTCTTTTATGCGCCAAATCATATCCTTCATAATATTTTCCTTGTGGATAATTTGGAATTCCTGTCAGTACCGTTACTTGATATCCTCTTTTTACCCATTCTGAACAAATATCATTGATTCGAAATGGTTCTGGATAAAAATACTGACTTACTACTAAGATGTGCTTTTTCTTAGACATTTTCTATTCCTCCAGATGGGTACCTTCTGTTAAAACAATTGATTTTCTCAGACTGTTCACCCTATAGTTTTCCTTATATTCACTCATACTCATGTCATAAGAAGAATTTCCAAATGCTTTTATCGTTAATCCTCCTATTTTCCCCGGAACCTTTTCCAACAATTTTATGAATATGCCAACGAATGGAATCATGATAATTCTATGTCCCTTTACTTCCGCAATCATCTGCACCATATCAGACGTATTCGAATATTCTCCGTTTTGTGGGAAGAACACTCCGTGTTCTTCGTTGTCAATCATCAATTTCACAAACTGACACAGATTATCGATATGAAGCATGGATCTTTGATTCTTTACAATTGGAAATACTGGTAATTTGGATGCTAATTTTGCTAATTGAGGATAATTTCCTTTTGATCCTTTTCCATAAATCATAGGTGGACGTAATACTACAACTTTAAAGTTCTCTGCATCCATTTCCTGTATTTTCTGATCTGCCCTCCATTTGCTATCACCATAAAAATTCAAAGGACAAGGCTCAGTTTCTGAGGTAATAAAATTCTCTTTACATCCAGAATATACTATCATAGATGACATAAATATAAACTGTTTTACTTTTGCCTGCCTAGCTCTTTCCACAACTTCTATTGTCAAATCGGTATTGACTTTATAGTATAACTGTTTCTGCTCTTCCGTTACATTTCCTACATCTGCGTGTGCAATTCCTGCAACATGATAAACCACATCATATTGGGAAAAATCTGTGTCTCTCCATGTCTCATCTTGCATATCTAAAGTATCTACTTGATAATGATCTTTATCTTTCAATAACCAACGTTCCACAGCAGTTCCAATATAGCTTCCCTGACCTGTGATCAGCACCTTTTTGTATCCTATGTTTCCCACTGGTTGGATTGTTTTCTCCCCTTCTTCAGAACTATCATTCACAAAGTCATCTCCCATTTTTACCCATCCCTTAATATTGACGAATACGATTGCAATGCTTTCAAAAATGGTACCTAACAGCACCCATCTTTTTACTACAGTATGCTTCTTTTTATCTGATTTTGTTGTATCTTTACGTAAAAATATCCAACTAACAATTCCTGCTATTCCCAGCATAGCAGCAGATAAAGCCCCCATAACTTTTGCTCCGGCTTTAATTTGCTGTGCTGCCTTTTCTGGAGAAATATCTCTCTCATCCTCTACTCCTGCTTTAGTTAGTTCTCCCGTTCCACCTTCTACAACTCCATCTGAACTTAACACAGAACCAATCGTTCCCAAAAAGCACTTGATATCAAAGAGCAAGCTTTCTTTTTCCACATATTCTCCATCTAACTTCGCTTTCACAGGAATTTCCAGCTCATCTCTTCCATTGATCTGTGCCCAGCCTGTCAGTCCTGGTTTTACATCATTTGCATGATATTTCTCACGTTCTGCAATCAGCACATCCTGATTCCAAAGAGCCGGACGAGGCCCAATCACAGACATATTTCCGATAAAAATGTCCCAAATCTGCGGAAGCTCATCCAAACTGTGTTTTCTTAAAAATTTTCCAACTCTTGTAATGTACTGATCCGGATCTCCCAACATATGAGTTGGCACATCATGTGGCGTACTCATTTTCATACTACGGAATTTATGTATTTTGAAAAATTCTTTATTCTGCCCTACTCTTTTCTGCGTAAAGAATACAGGTCCTGGATCATCTATTTTAATTGCAATTGCAATTCCCGCATAAATAGGAGATAAGACCACTAATCCACCAAAAGAGAGCACAACATCTATGGCTCTCTTAATGTATCTGTCATAAATTCCTTTACTTTTTTTAGTTTCTCCAACTGCTTCCAAATGACCTCTGACACCATCTGCATTCTCTTCATCACTTTCATCTTCTACAAAAACAACTTTTTTCCCAGCAAAAGGATTTTTCTGATCTTTTTCTTTTTCAAAAACGGAATCCCCTTTTTTCTTTTTTGCAATCATATTCAATCCCCAAAAAATGGCTCCTGTGCCAATTGCTGTCACTTTCAATATTTTTCCAATCTTCTTTTTATCAATTGACATATGTCCTACTCCTATATTGCTTTTTTACGCACTTTCTTCCCCCAGCAGTCTCTCATACACTTCGCCCTTTTTCTCGCTTCCATGTTCCCCTGCTGGATGATAAGTTGTCACAACTTCTGCTACTTTTTCACGGATATTCTCTACATTGGTATATGCCATATCCATTAAGCTCTCCAGCTCTTTCAAAAATGTTTCGATTTCGAATGGAATCGGACATCCGATATGGATCAGTTCATTCCTCGTCTTCTTCAGGCCTTCTTCTGCCATCAGTTTCTCTTCATAGAGCTTTTCTCCCGGTCTTAATCCCGTATATTCCACCTTGATATCCACATCCGGTTTCAATCCTGACAGCTTGATCAGGTTTCTTGCTAAAGTATCGATCTTCACCGGACTTCCCATATCCAACACAAAGATTTCTCCGCCATGCGCATACGTTCCTGCCTGCAGAACAAGGCTGACTGCTTCCGGAATCGTCATGAAATAACGGATAATATCCGGATGAGTCACCGTGACCGGTCCGCCTTCTTCGATCTGTTTTTTAAACAGCGGAATCACAGAACCATTGCTTCCCAGCACATTTCCAAAACGGACTGCCACAAACTCTGTCTTGATATCTTTCGGGAATTCCTGCTGCACCATTGCTCCGTCTTCATCATCTGCATGAGCATACAGAATCGGCAGCTTCTCCGGTGTCCCCTCTTTGATCATACGGTCAAAGGACTGGATGATCATCTCGCACAGACGCTTGCTCGCTCCCATAATATTCGTCGGATTGACCGCCTTATCCGTGCTGATCAGAACAAATCTCTGGCAGCCGTTCATCATCGCCGCATAGGCCGTCTTATACGTTCCGATCGCATTGTTTTTGATGGATTCGCATGGGCTGTCTTCCATCAGCGGTACATGTTTATGAGCAGCTGCATGGTACACCACCTCTGGCCGATACGTCTCAAATACCGCATTGATCCTTCTGGAATCCCGAATGGAACCAACCAGGACCACCAGATCCAGATCCGGGTATTTCTTTTTCAATTCCTGTTGAATATCATATGCATTGTTTTCATAAATATCAAACACGATCAACTGTTTCGGTTGATACGATGCGATCTGACGACAGAGTCCGGATCCAATGCTTCCGCCTCCTCCGGTCACCATCACCTTTTTGCCATGAATAAACGCATGGATCTCTTCCATATTTACTTTGATCGGCTCCCGTCCCAGCAGCTCCTCCACGTCGACATCCCGCAAAGCGCTCACCTTGACCTCTCCAGTCAGGAACTGATACACGCCCGGCAGGTTTTTCAGCTCACATCCCGTCTCTTTACAGATATTCAGAATATCTCTCTTTTCCTCTGCCGTAGCGCTCGGTACCGCTACAATGATCTTGTCGATCTTATAGCGTTCCACACACGATAAGATATCGTCCCGACCGCCGACGATCGGCACACCTTCGATATATCTTCCCCATTTATTCGGGTTATCGTCAATAATACAGCAGACAATATCCTTCAGCTCTTTTGCGGTCTTGATATCCCGCAGGATGATCTGACCGGCCTTTCCGCCCCCGATCAGAAGTACCCGCTTCGCTTTTGCGATCTCTTCTGTTTTACGCCGCTTACTTCTCTCCAGTAAAACGAACCGATAGGCAAAACGTACCATCAGCGTCATACCAAACTGGATCACCGTTCCGAAAAAATAATACGAAAGCGGCATTCTGCCCAAAAAAAGCGTCATACCTGTACAATGAAACAAACTTGAAATACCTGTTGCAACTATCATACGTACTAACTCACTATAGCTTGCAAATCTCCAGATACTGTTGTACAGACGTAGACGCCAAAATACGAATAACGAAAATATGACATAAATACCAATAAATTTAAGGTATGCTCCCAAAAATTCCTTTGGGATCATAGAATACCTGCAGTCAAACCGAAACCACAGTGCCAGAAAAAATGCAATAATGATCGAAATTGCATCGTATCCGGCCAGTGCAAGGGAAACAAGCTGCCAGTGCTCAACCTTCTTCTTCGTGTATCGAATCGCATTTGCTTTTGCTTGATTCAAACTCTTTCCCACAAAACTCTCCTCCTGAGTGTTACTTATTTTCAAACATTGGATAATATCCTTATCCTCTTCCATCCCCAATCCCTGATGTTTATAAAAATTTCATAAACATCGTCTATCTATTTAAATTTACTACATTTCTCTACGTTTTTCAACATATAACGCCTTTTTATACAATAATTTCCTAATTTTGATAACAGTACACAATATGTAACAAATCCTCACCTGTTTGACATAAAAAGCGCAATAATATCTCCTCACATTCTTTCGTTTTTTATATAATTTTCTAATTCTTCCAAGGACTTCTTTTTTATTTTTTTGTATATATTTTCAAAAAAAGTGGAAGAAATCTCTTTCCTCCACTTTCCATTTAAATATTAAAGTCTTTTTCTGTCAAAATAATGCGGTCTGCATCGTCTGTATTCTTTCCAAGTACCCGTTTTACAAGTTTCTTTGCAGATACCTTCTGGGAATGCGCCATAGCCTCATCCATGATATCTTTTACTTCTGCGACTGTCACTGCGTGATCTTCTCTCTGCATCGCATCGATCCGGCTGTACAGCGCCAGGATTCCCATCTCGTCGATCCGGTATCCATTCTCCTGTGCATACGTCTGACCGAATGTAACCAGCTCGTCATTTACAAAGATCGGCACTTCCAGTCTGCTTGTAAATTTCTTTCTGAATTCTCTATTGGAAGAAAGCACCCGATCCAGCGGCTTTCTCTGCTCTTCCAATACGATCAGCATCTCACCTGTATCCTTTTCCATCGCCTTGTTCAGCTTCGCAACCGTTCTTTCACTTAATTTTCCTGCTTTTTCAATGATCAGCGCTCCGCCGTACAGCTTGGCAATGATATCACTGATCTTCTTCTTATTCAGCGCTTCTCCGGTGATGATCGCAACTCTTCCCTGACGGATCTTTCTCTGCTTCTGGATCGCTTTGACCACATCAACCGCAAGAACCGTCTTTCCGTTGCCTTTGTTTCCGACGATCAGCAGGTTGCCTGTATTGGATGTACCTCTTCTGTTCGTACAGTTGCGGTCCTGCTCCAAAACATCCACAAGCTGTTCGCTCATGCCGCGCACCGGAACAAAGTAGGAGAACAGCTTCTTCTGCTCTTCTGTCAGCCCTGCTCTTTTTGCGCCCTGTCCGGACAGGTCATAGCGGCTGTGTACCAAAAATCCTGTATCGGAAATCGATAATGCATCTGCAATCTCATCCATCGGAAGCGGTGCAGTCTTTCCTGTCGCAATCAGCTTCGCAGTCTCTTTTCTGCTCAGCGGTGTCGTAGAACTCAGAATATCCGACTCAACAGGCTCTTCATCCGGAATCTCACGATCGTCCGGTTCATCACTCAGCGTCGGCTTGAACTCTTCCTGCAGCCCTGCTGCAATCGATTCGTAATCGTCCTCATAATCATCATCGTAATCCAGTTCTTCTTCGAATTCCTCTTCCAGTTCCTCTGCTGCGTCTTCTGTCAGAAGGTCTTCATAATCTTCTGCACTGTCAACCTCCAGAGTCAGCTCTTCTGATTCCATTCTAAGCTCTTCTGTTGCTGCCTCCTTATTCTCAAGAGGTTCAACAGGAGTACTCGTGTGTACCGGAATCTCCTCACTCTCTTCTTCCGGAATCACACCTTCAATCTCATCGATCATCCTCTGAATATCCGGGGATAAGATCGGGCTCTTTGGCTTGCGCTCGATCTGTTCTATATCCTCTTCGTTCACTTCTGGAACTTCTTCCGGTTCAACACTGCCTTCTGTGGCTTCCCACTCAGCAAGAATATCATCAATATCAAGTATATCGTCAACCGGCTCGTCTATTCTCTCATCCTCTTTGATTTCTGTTTCTTCTAATTTAATAGATTCTTTTTCCATATCTTCCTTCTCAGCCTCTTCTGCTACTTCAGGTTCCTCGATTACTTCCACATCTGCTGCATCTGCCGCTTCCGGTTCTGCCAGCTCTTCTAATTCTTTCAGATCAACTTCCTTAACTTTCGTCTCGATCGTCTCCTCAACGATCTCTTCTACAGGTTCTTCGATCACTTCTTCCTCTGCCACTTGATCCAGCAATTCCAGATCTGATAATGACTCAATCTCTTCCAGTGCTTCTGCCAGATCTGAGCAATCATCTTCCCCTGTACTCTCCTCGTCATCACCTTCCACCGGTTCTGCGTCCTCTTCTGTCAATTCCTCGATGTCTTCTTCGTACTCTTCCGCATCCTCTTCTGAAAGTTCCAGCTCTTCCTGCTCCTGCGCTTCTTCTTTTTCTGTATGGAACAGATTCTGAAGCGCCTCGCCAAGCTTCATCGTATCACCCAGCTTCTTCTTCGGCGGCTCCGCTTTTTTCAGCTGCTCTGCCACTTCCTCCTCACTGAGTTCGGCATTCTCCGGCTCTGCGATCTGCTCAGAACGCTCCAGCATATCCTCTGTATAGCGGGCAGCTTCTTCCTGCTCTCTTCTCCGCTTTTCTTCTTCCTCAGCTTTTATTCTGCCCAGATCGATCAGTTTTTTCGCTTCTCTTTCTGAAGATTTTTCTGCTTCTTCCAGCCTTCTGTCATACTTTTCCTGCTGCAGTGGAGTCAATGGCTTGTATCGCATCTTCAGTTCCATGGCCTTGTATACATACTTGCCTTCGCTGAACCACAGAATCAGATCATCACACTCTTCCAGACATTCAGCTGTCATCCCGGCTTCTTCATATCTCTTGGCCAGTTCGTATGCCCACTCTTCGACATACTCTGCTTTTTTGAACTGCTCCAACGCACGGATCTGTTGCTCGATCGGAGCTCTTCGTGCTCTCAACAGGCGGTATCTTAGGATGTACTGATTCGGATCTTTTGGCGCAGCCTGTACGTATTCATCATAATAGTCGATTGCCTCTTCCAGATTTCCAACCTTTATCGCAAGAGTGCACAAGCGATATAATATCTTTCTGCTCCCCTCTGTTCTATGATAGGCAGCTCTCAGAACTCCAAAACTCTTACGGTAATCTCTGATCTTTTCATATATATTGCTGACGTTTAACAGCATATTTACATTTCTGACACGCTTCCAATCAATGCTGTCAGCAATCTCAGCGGCTCTGTTGTATGCACCGTTTTCCATAAGTTTTAGCATCTGTTCTGTCTTCAACTTATATTCATACTTGTCCACTATGCTCACCTCATTATACTTAGTCTGTACCTTACAGGTATCTTTCTCTTCATTGCCTAGTTTGTTCTAGTTTACCATATGACTCCCGTAATGTCAAAAAAATGCACCCTCAATTGACATTGAAGATGCATTTTACATTTTATTCAAATTTTTCATATTCTATTTTATAAATCGAAGGAACTTCTTAATTCTGTTCCTGCAAGACCTCTACCTATGTTAATTGATATAGCAGTCTGTTCACTAAGACTGGCTTATATGAAACCTCCTGTTCTTCAATTTAACAATATCTATAACCTAAATCCGACTCGGTATCGGTATCATCCTATCATGAAAGTCCTCTCTTCAGTTATTCTCTCTATAACCTTTCGGCTGCTGCAGTATCATCTGACGATATTCCAACATCCTATTTGATTATTCTTTCTATAACTGGGGGTGCTTCATATAAAACTGATATTCCTTATCCATGTTTCTTTACACATGTTCGGGAACTTTGGCTACATGTGGTATCTATATTCAATACGTCTGTAGATGTCGAATCTTTTCATTTTCATCCAGCTTTACAATCTCTTCGATTTGATCTTTTCATTCACTTTTACTGGATCTTATCTTTCGTGGTAAAGGTCTCTTTCACAGGAACCTGCATCTACCGTACCACTGACATATTGAAATGTAACTGATGATATACTGTCCATTGGACCTCTGCCTCCTTAGTTCGTTTATTTTTAATCTAACAGAACGACTGCTTACTAAATTAAGAATCGCTCTTTAGTTAAATATCCTTTTGAGATGTGTGATTGTTGTATCTCTTTTGGATTGACTTAATAATAACACTATCCCTTTTAGTTGTCAACACATTTTTTATATTTTTCTTTAATAATTTTTAAACTATTCTTTTTTTGTTTGAATTTTCTGAATATTCAATTTGTATAATATGCGCATTGCGATTGTACACAAATACAGATATAATAAATTTACTTTTTAGCTGTCGTCTGTACAGCATTGGCTTCTGATTTTAGAAGCTGTCTGTTTTCCGGCGTTTCGCCAGATTTTCAGTTATTTTTAACCGAACATAAGAATAAGAAGATTGCATCTACAGGATAAGTTTTTTATAATGGAGGAAAGTACATGAGAAAAAATAAAAAAAGAAATCACCAGAAACACCCTGTCCCGAATCACAAATATAA
>OGLD01000029.1_pt1 | contig 94015 bp, 82 predicted proteins | sample 1572561 | NCBI WGS metagenome assembly OGLD01 (sample SAMEA2582151, study PRJEB24529) | metagenome | biome: Human gut stool | place: China | collected 2011 | reverse complement strand
TGCCCTTGTTAGTCTTTGTTATGAGATTTTCAAGGATAAACGAAAATAGCCGCCACATCTTGCACATGTGACGGCTGCCCGTTAGGGTAGTAAATCATTGTTCGGGGTAAGCCGCTTGCGGTTTCCCTTTTTACATCCTCAATATAGCACATCTGTATCAATTCTGCAAGGTTACATTTTACAGTCTCTAAAAGAGAAAAGTCAAAAAAACTGTCTTGATTTTCTTTACAGGCAATCCGAAGAGCGTTTGCTGTGTTATAATCAGAAGCATTCGAGTATTTAGATACAAAGATAAAGTGAATAGTATTGGAACTTAACAATATTGATATAGAAATGATGAAGGAGCAGTTTAAAAGCTGTCAGAATATGCTTACGGCAATCGGGGATGAGACGCGGCAGTACCTTCTGCTACAGGTGTTGGGAGATTGTCGGGGAAGGCGGGTTGTAGATATTGCAGACAGAATGAAATTATCCAGAGCCGCTGTTTCTCACCATATCCAGATATTGAAGAATGCCGGTGTTGTGAAATCTCGCAAAGAAGGCTCTTTCATTTATTATTATATTGATTTGGATAGTAACTGTATGCAAAGTATGATTGATTTGTTTACAAAAATTCAGGAAGTAATGAACCAGCTTCCGGACAGGAGTGGTGAGATATGATTTTATATTATAGTGGTACAGGAAATAGTTGGATGATTGCAAACAGAGGAGAATGGATGGGCGAAATCCCTGTTTCTAAGAACCTGTGCAGAAAGAAAGGCTGGAAGTTTATGGGCTTTAATTTTCTGGTGATGTCACAGTGCAATATTATGATGCACAAAATGCTCTCGCCGGAGGAGAATGAGAATATTATTCGAGAGGCCATGCCCAAGGTGGAACAAATCGCAGAATTGATTTCAGCTGGAACACCTTTACTGCCAGATAAAAAAGCCTTTCCATTGATGACAGACATCGGCGCACCTATGACAGATTTCTTTTGTCAAATGAAGGCAAAGAAATTTTATGTTACGGATGCATGCATTGGATGCGGGAAATGTGCAAAAATCTGTGTAAATAATAATATCACACTTGTAGATAAAAACCTGTATGGAAACAGAACTGTATGGCCTGTGTATCTTGTATACAGGCCTGTCCGGTTGCAGCTATACAATATGATAAGAAAACGCAGAATACCGGACGCTATTATCAAGAGAAGTACAAGTTCTGAATTTCTGGAATAGAAGAGCCGGAGAGATTATTAACCTTCATAGAACCCGATAAATAAAGGAGATTACTATAAAACGGAGAGGTTTATGGTAACTTCCTTTATTTTTTATGTTTCTGTATCTTCTAATATCTCTGTACAGATCAAAGTGTATCCAGAATAAAATCGTCCGCGGATAAGTTGTGCTTCGGCAGTATATTTTGTTTTTCCATCCAATATAAAAGTGATTGGTTTATACTTACTGATATACTCCAGGTGGATTCCGTTTTTCAGGCAGTAATTTTCCAGTGCGGCCTGTATGACCAGAGAGTTTGGATAAACAAAATCCTTTTCATTTGGAAAACAATTCTGGTCATCCAGTTCGATGGAAAAAGGTCTTTTAAAATGGCGTTTGAACATATCATATTCCCCCTTCTGATATGAAACGCTGATTATGTATTAAAAGTAGCATGTTCAGCAGAATGATGCAAGAAGGTAGATGAAAAAGTAATTTTTAGATATAAAGCGAAATTTTTGTTATAGAATCTTCTTCTGTTAAAAGTGAAAAAAGGAAGAAGAATCTTCATCATCTAGTGTAAGAATTTGATGAGTATTAGGTATTTTAGGTTGTTGTTTCATCCACTGAGAAGGCGAGCAACTTAATATTTGATGAAAAGTTCTATTATAGCTAGATAATGTTGAGAATCCTGTTAATTGTGCTATTTCGTGTATGGAATACTTATGAAGCAAGAGAAGAGAACAGGACTTATATATTCTAAAGTGATTTAGGTATTCCATAGGTGATAATGCAGTAATTGTTTTAAACATGCGGCGAAAATGAGTTTCACTCAAATTGCAGGCAAAAGATAAGTCTTGGCATGTCAGTTTTTCTTGGTAAAACTGGTGGATGAGGAGAAGCGCAGGCCTTATTTTAAATACAGAGTTTTCAGAGATACAGGATGGAAATCGCGGTTCAAAATTGGTGAATTCTGTACACAGGCATATAAAGAGACCTTTCATACTGTATTTATAAGCAGAATGTTGCCGAGAAAATTCAGAAAAAATTTTATCGACAAGTGGTTTGACCTTTTCATTCATTTGGGGTGGAAGAACATTGGGAAAAGCAGGGTTATAGCTCGTTAAAATATCTGAGTTTTCAAGTCTATTCCATAAATACTCAGGAAAAAAATGAACGGGATCAAAAGCAAAATATTCCCAATGGCTGTCTTCTGTATTTCTGATCATCATATGCGGTGTGTTTGCAGGAATTACACAGAGATCTTCTGGTTGATAGGAAAATTTCTGATTTTCTACATAAATATGGCCAGTACCACTGCGGCAGATACCCACTTCAAGACAGTTGTGAAAATGAAGGTTATCCAGCACGGATAAAGGTACCCAATTGTTACCAACAAACGAAATAACAGGAAAATCCTGAGGTAAATTATACGGACGATAATGTATAGGTGTAGATGATTGAATTTGCATAATATTTGCTCCAAAATGATAAGAAAAATGAACAGGTTATTTGTAAGATAGATATACAGAGGAGGTAAAATGTATGAGTGACAGGCTATGGGAAGATGTTTGGGAATGGGTAAATTCTAAACGTGAGTCTATTATAGCAGACCTAAAAGATCTTGTAAATATTCCAAGTGTTGCACGTGTCCCCGAGGATTTAAAAGAGAATAAAGCACTTCCTTTTGGAGAAGGATGTAGAGAAGTACTTGATTGCATGTTAGAGAAAGCAAATAAATATGGATTTTATTGTGAAAATCATGAGTATTGTATAGGAACTGCAACTATGAGTAATTCAAAGATAGGAAAACAGATTGGGTTATGGGCGCACTTGGATGTCATACCGGCTGGAGAAGGGTGGGATTTTCCACCGTTTCAAATGACTCAAAGAGATGGATATTTAATAGGCAGAGGTGTACAGGATAATAAATCAGCGGCGGTAGGACTGCTATACGTTCTTCAGGCATTAAAAGAATTGAATTTAATACAGAATCATAATTATACAGCTTATTTTGGATGTGCAGAAGAAATAGGTATGTTTGATGTGAAAACGGTAGGAAATAAGGAATATTTTCCTCAAATTTCAATTATTGCAGACTGTGGATACCCGGTATGTTATGGAGAAAGCGGTATTCTTACCATGGAGTTGTGCAGTATGAAAGAAGTTCCGCCTGAAATTCTTGATTTTACTTGTGGTAGTTCAGAAAATACAGTTCCAGATTATGCTTCATTAACAATTTTAAATGGTTCGAAAAGAGTTGAGTATAAAGTAAGAGGAAAAGCCGTTCATGTTGGAGTTTCCAGACAAGGTGATAATGCACTTTATAGATTATTAAACAAAGTAAAGCAGATACCATTGATTCGGGTGTATAAACCGTTTCAATTTCCTCAATATTTAGAAAATTTAGAAAAAGTGAATGGTTCTGTGACTATGGCAGGAATACGAGATAAAAAAATTTGGATGAAATTAGATTTACGCTATCCTGTTTTAGAAGAGGGGCATATTGCAAATGGAAAAAATCTGGAAAAGTATCTGAGAAAAAGAGCGGAAGAATCAGAAATGGAAGTTGTGAGATATAATAATCAAAAGCCGTCCTATTTTAATCCTAAAAGAGAAGAAATAAAAGTGTTGGAGAAAGCTTTTCAAAAATATAGCGGACGTACAGAAGTAAATTATTGCATGAGTGGTGGCACTTATGCGAGAGTTTTAGAAAATGCATTTGGATTTGGAATGGCGTTGCCTGATAAGAGGCTCTGCCCATTTGTAAGTTGCGGAGGAGATTATCATCAGCCAAATGAATCACTTGAAATAGAAGGGTATTTAAAATCAATTGTAATTATGATTTTGTGTATTTCAGAATTTGACAAGAAAATATAAAGAAAAATAAGTGACAAAGGATGGGAAAAGAAATTGGAGTATACACAGTTATTAAAAAAAGAACGTAATCTTGCTTTAGGGTGTACTGAGCCAGGAGCAGTAGCTTATGCAGCAGCTCTTGTAGGTGCAAATATGGAAGGAGAGGCAGAGTATATCAAGATACGGGTGAGTGGTAACGTTTTGAAGAATGCATTGAATGTGGGAATTCCGGGAACTCAACTCAAAGGAATTCAAATTGCGGCGGCATTAGGAGTTTTGGTTGGAGATCCTGATAAAAAGCTGGAAGGATTGAGTTTTATAAATTTCAGAGATATAGAAAGGGCAGAAGAATTTTTAAAAGCAAAAAGAGTACAGATACAAGTGGAGGAAGGTGTAGAAAAATTATATATTCATGCGTTTGGTGCAAATAAAAAGGGAACTGCTGAGGTGCAAATTAAACGAGAACATACAAATGTAACTATTATAAAGAAAAATGGGACTATTGTTTATGAAAAGAAAATGGAGGAAGGAGATCAAAAAGAAGAAAGTGAAAAAATATTTTATGAAGCAATGAATTTTAGTGACATTTATGAGTATGTATGTCAGGTTTCAGAAGAAAAATTGAATTTTCTGGACGAGACCATAGAGGTAAATAAGAAACTGAGTATTGAAGGGCTCACAAAAAAATATGGACTAGGAGTCGGAAAAGCGTTGGGACAGACAGAAAAATCAAAGTCGAACAAACAGCTTCTTACTTATATTCTGACGCGAACAGTTGCAGCAATTGATGCTAGAATGGGGGGCTGCCCCCTACCAGTTGTGGCATTAAATGGAAGTGGAAATCAGGGATTGGCATCATCATTGCCTGTGATTTATTATGGTGAATTTTGTGGAAATACAAAAAGTGAGATCAAAAGAGCTTTATTGCTTAGCCAACTTGTAACAGTATATATTAAGCAAAAGACTGGGAAACTTTCTTCTTTGTGTGGATCAGCTTTAGCAGCAGGAGCGGGAATGGCATCTGGGATGACATATTTACAAGGTGGAAAACAAAATGAAATTAAACATTCTTTGGAAAATGTAGTAGCTGATTTGTCAGGTATGATTTGTGATGGGGCAAAAGCTGGATGTTCATTAAAAATAGCAACAGCTGTCAACAGTGCATATAGAAGCTCTTATTTAGCAATGAACCAGATTACGGTATCCAATACGGATGGAATAATAGGAAGGAGTGTTGATGAAACAATTAATAATTTAGGAAGACTAAGTAAGGAAGGCATGAATATTACAGACGAGACTATACTCAAAATTATGACGAAATCAAAGGAGGATTAGAAAAATGAATAAGAAAGAAAGAGTACTTCGAGCATTTAGTAATGAACCCGTAGATAGGGTTCCTGTGAGTTTCTGGTATCATATGCCAGAAGATATGGATCTGCAAAAAGAATGTGTAAAAGCGCATTTGGACTATTACAAGACATGTGATATAGATTTTTTAAAAATTATGTGTGATGGATATTTTGATTATCCGAATGAAATTGCAAAAAATATTCAAAGTCCAGAAGAATGGTATCAAATGAAGCCATTGGGGAAAAAACATCCATTTATTCGTGAACAAGTAGAAAGGGCAAAAAAAATTGTGAAAGGATTAAATGGGGAGTGCTGTACTTTTTATAATGTGTTTTGCCCAATGTCATATTTGCGTTTTGGTACATCCGAAGAATTGTTGATGAGACATATAAGAGAAAATCGGGAGGCTGTAAAATATGCGTTTTCTATAGTTGCGCAGGATGCAGCAGAGTTATCAAGGCAGTTAATAGAAGAGGCTGGGTGTGATGGGATTTACTATTGTGTTCAGAATGCAGAAAAATTTAGATTTACATATGAAGAATATCGAGAATTGGTAACCCCGTCAGATTTGGAGGTTTTAAAGATTGCAAATCATTATAGTACAAATAATATTTTGCATTGTTGTGGTTGGGCAGGAGATCAAAATCGGATGGAAGTGTGGCAGGATTATCCAGCTAAAGCTGTTAATTGGGCGATCTATGTTGAAAAAATGGATTTAAGAGAAGGAAAAGAATTTTTCCATGGAAAATGCGTGATTGGAGGATTTGATAATCGTCCGGAGAGCATTCTTGTAAGCGGATGTCAGAGGGAGATTGAAGAAGAAACCAAAAGACTGGTTGATCAGGCAGGAAAAACAGGAGTTATTTTAGGGGCAGATTGCACACTGCCAAGAGGAGTAGATTTAAATAGAATTTGTTGGGTGGTCAAGACATTACAAAATATAAATTCTTAGAAATGGTCGATTTTGCACAATATAGAGGATGAAATAAATAGAATTGGAAAAACTCAAATGCTATACTTGTTTCAAGAAAATTAAAGAGAGGAGAAACGTATGGAATATCAGGCAAAAAAGGAGAGATATGACAATATGGAATATCGTAAATCAGGGAAAAGTGGGTTGAAAATATCGGCAATATCTCTTGGACTATGGCATAATTTTAGCCACAATAGTAGCTATACAAATGCAAGAAAATTGGTATTGCGTAGTTTTGATGTAGGAATCACAAATTTTGATATAGCTGATTGTTATGGTCCGCCATATGGAGCGGCGGAGGAAATTATGGGAAAAATTCTTAGGGAAGATTTAAAAGGATATCGGGATGAACTTCTTATTTCTACCAAAGCAGGCTATGACACGTGGAGAGGACCGTATGGAGATTTTGGTTCCAGAAAACATATGGTAGCATCATTGGATCAAAGTTTAAAAAGACTGGGTTTAGATTATGTAGATATTTATTATCATCATAGACCTGATCCGGAAACACCATTAGAAGAGACGATGGAAACATTATCTAGAATGGTCAAACAAGGAAAAATTTTGTATGTCGGATTATCTAATTATGGCCCAGAAGAGTTAAAAAAAGCTGCTTTATTGTTGGAAGAATTTGGAACACCGTGCCTGATACATCAGCATAGATATTCCATGCTACGCCGTGAGAATGAAATTTTGTTACCTGTATTAGAAAAATATGGAATAGGATCTATTGCATATTGTCCATTGGAGCAAGGCATTTTAACTGGGAAATATGTGAATGGAATTCCTCAAGATTCCAGAGCGGTGGGCGACAGTATTTATTTTGATCGAAAAGCGTTGGAAAATAATGAAAAAGTAAAAAAGTTGTGTATGTTGGCAGAAGAGAGAGGGCAGACAATGGCACAGATGGCAATCGCGTGGGCATTGCAGGCAGGAAAATTAACATCCGTTATTTTAGGAGCTAGTAAAGCAGAACAAATAGAAGAGAATGTAAAAGCACTGCAGAATTTCCAATTTATGGAAAATGAGTATCTCGATATTGACACAATATTGAAAAGTTCGTAAAATGTGCGAAATGATAACGGAGAAGGAGAGTGTTATGAAGATGAAAAAAGTAATGGCATTAGTATTAACAGGAATGTTGACAGTAGGTTTGATTGGTTGTGGAATATCAGGAAATTCAGAAGGAAAAGATTCTGGAGAACAAAAGGCAGGTGGAGGAAAGGTTAAATTAAAGTTTTATGACTGGAGTGATGAAAAAGCTTATCTGGATCCATTGGTAGAAGCGTACAATGCACAGAGTGATGTAGCTGAAGTAGAGGTAGAATATTTTGCTCCTACGGAGTATGCGGAGAAAATATTAACATCTTTTTCCAGCGGAGTAGAATTTGATATTTTGGGTGTGAATGGCGTCAGTTTTTATGGGGAATATCAGAATAAACATGTTCTGCAGGAAATTACAGATTATGTAGAGAATGATAAACTGGATACTTCGGTGTATGGAAAGGTATTTGAGCAAAGTAATCCAGATGGAATTTATGGACTTCCGTATAGACAATCTATATGGCTTGTGTATATAAATGAAGAACTTTTTAAAGAGGCTGGACTTGAGATTCCAACAGAGCAATTGACATGGAGTGAATATAGAGATCTGGCGAAACAGTTGACTGATGATGATACCTATGGTGGATTAGTAGGCATGGATAATTATGTTTTGATGCAGCAGCTGGGTGGAAGTGTTATGGATGAAGACACTAGTATTATAAGAGAAAATCTGGAATTGTGGAAAGAACTTCATGAAGACGGAAGCCATGTGCCATTTGAGGAAAAACTAGAATTGGGACAAAATGCAGGATCCTTATTTACGACTGCTCCTGCAGAGACAGTTGCAATGTTTATGAATGGAACATGGGGAATTACTTCTTATAATCAGAAAATTAAAGATGGGGAGATGCCATTCCAGTATCGGGTAATGCCTATGCCGGTTCCGGATGGCGAAGAAGAATATTCAGCACCTTGTGGTATGAACTTTTTATCTGTTTCCAAAACATCGAAGCATCCAGAAGAGGCGTATGATTTTATTAAATTTGCATGTACTTATGAAGGAGCAAATATTATTGCAGAGACGGGGACATTGACGGCATATAGTGATGATAAGGTAAAAGAAACATATCTGAAAGCAGCAAATCAATCAGATGATATGCTTTCAAAGATTGTATTTTCTGGAAATAATGTAATTGAACAGAAATATGATCCCAATTATACAAAAGTAGAAACAATTTTAACAGAGGAAATGGAACTTTATATGATTGGTGAACAGGATTTGGATACAACGATGAAAAATTTTGAGGAAAGACGAGCAGAAATTTTGAAATAGAGGCTTGTCTTTAGACAGGGAAGGAATGGAGAATGAAAGCAAAGAAAAAATTATCGAAATCAGATAGAAGAGAAGAAAGAGCGGCTCTTGCTTTTCTGCTTCCAAACTTACTAGGATTTATAATTTTTGTGTTGGTTCCAGTGGTAGGCGGTTTGGTACTGTCTCTTACAAATTATGATGGATTTAGTGAGATAGAGTTTGTAGGGATTGATAATTTTAAGAGATTATTCCAAGATGAATATTTTTATACTTCGCTTGGAAACAACATTTATTATACGATAGTGAGTGTAACATTCACATTAGTTATTGCGTTGGGATTGGCGGTTTTATTACAACAGAAATTGAGCGGAAGTGAGCTGTTCAAAACAATCTTTTTCTTCCCACAGCTTACGTCAAGTGTAGCATTTGGAATTATATTTATGGCACTTTTTAGGGGAGATGGACCGATTAATGGTGTATTGCAGATTTTGGGAGTTGCGAATCCACCACAATGGCTTACTTCAACAGAATGGTCAATGACCACAATTACGATTGTATCGATTATTAAAAACTTTGGTTATTATATGGTTTTGTTTATTGCAGGATTGCAGGGAATACCAGAGGATTTATATGAGGCAGCCTCTTTAGATGGGGCAAACAGTTGGCAGAAGTTCAAAAAAATCACATTACCGATGTTATCTCCAACGACATTTCTGTGCTCGATCATGTGTCTTATTAATTCATTTAAGGTATTTGATCTGGTAAATATTATGACAGATGGAGGACCGGGTAGATCTTCGAATGTATTGGTTTATCGAATCTATCAGGAAGCATTTAGAAATTACGATTTTGGTTATGCATCTGCTTATGCAGTTGTACTATTTTTGATTGTATTTGTCATTACAATGTTTCAGTTCCGTGGACAGAAAAAATGGGTAAATTACTAGGAAGGAGAGCTAGAAATGAATAAAATGAAAAACAAAAAACTGTTCTCTAAAATAGGAACTTACATAATTTTTATTCTGTTTGCATTTATTACGGTTCTTCCATTTTTATGGATGGTGTCAACAGCATTCAAATATGAACAGGATGTATTTCGTTTTCCGATAGAGTGGATTCCAAGGCGTGTTAGATGGGAGAATTTTACGGATGTATTTGAAAAAATTCCTTATACTACATATTACGGAAATTCTTTAAAATTGGCAGTGATTATTACAGTATTTACGGTATTAACCAGTGTTTTAGCCGCATATGCATTTTCAAAATTGAGATTTAGAGGGAGAAATAAGCTGTTTCTTGCATATCTAGCTACGCTGATGGTGCCTTGGCAAGTGATTATGATTCCACAATTTATGATTATTACAAAAATGAATCTAGCAAATTCTCATTGGGCATTGATTTTAACACAGAGTTTCTCTCCATTTGGAGTATTTTTACTAAGGCAGTATTTCTTGGGAATTCCCAATGAATATTCAGAAGCTGCCAAGATAGATGGATGTTCTCATTTGAAAATCTGTTTTAAGATTATAGTACCAATGGCGAAGCCGGGGATTATGACATTGATAATCTTTACATTTATGGGGACATGGAATGATTACCTAGCTCCATTGATATTCCTTAACTCAGATAATTTAAGAACATTACAGTTAGGTTTGAAATATTTTCAGGCAGAACATAGTACATCCTTTGCATTGCTAATGGCAGGGACATTACTTGCGCTTATACCAGTGGTCTTGGTTTACATTGTAGCTCAAAAGCAGATCATAAAAGGTCTTGCGAATGCCGGTGGTATTAAAGGATAGATGATTACGGATGCCGTGGATTAATGGGGAAGACAGAGTGCCGAAAATTCTTTTTTTGAATAATACGATTTGCATTTCTCCATTGACGCGGCGTCTGATGATATCGCTTCTGAAATTGTTTGTTGAAATTAGAAAGGGATGTAAATCCAACAGCAAATGCAATCATTAGTATAGTATCTTCGGTATTATGAAGTAACTCACATGCTTTGGATAATCTTATGTGTTGTATGTAATGTGTGGGAGATTGCTTGAGTGAATGTTTAAACAGTTTATGAAAATGGCTGGTACTCATGTGGCAAAGTTCGGCTAAAAAATCAATAGATAGATTAGACGAATAGTGCTGATTGACATAATGGAGAGCTGGCAGTAAAATCGGCAGAATCTCATTGTCTGGAGCATATTGCGCATGTTTAGGAAGCGTACGGCTGAGTTCGGCCATAAGCGTTAAGACAAGTCCTTTTACTTCAATATCATAGTTGATCTTTTGTTCTCTTAAAATATCTAACAGAAGCGCCACTGAGGTATAGATTTCCGGATAGGAAGAAGATGAAAAAGAAACCGGAAAATTCTCGAATTGATAGGGTAAAAGTGTGTCCGGGATATAGTCTTGGAAAAAATCATGCAGCAGTACATCGGGAAGGAGATAAAGGTATTCACAAGAAGTAATATTATCTTGGTCATCAGGTATACCAATGTGCATGGTGTATGGAGGCAAGAAAAAAATATCTCCCTGCTGTAAGGAGAAACATTGATCTTCAACATAAAGAAGATAATTTCCTTTATGAATGATGCCGATTTCTACACAATTATGAAAATGCAAAAAAGTAAGGTCAGTCAGTAAACTTGGTTGAAAAGTGAATTCTCCATTTAGCAATGCGAAGATGGGGAATTTTTCATTCAATGGATATTCTCGATATTCAAGATTAATAGAGTGATCATATAATTTAAACATTTCAGTCAGTCCTTTGGCAAATTATAAAGTTTATTATAGCACATTTTGGTAGTTTAAGGAAAGGATTAAATGATATTTAGGAAACAAGGAAAAAGTTATGTATGATGAAAGAAGAAAAAGAGTTCAGAAACGAATGAATGAGTCGGGAATAGACCAGCTTCTCATTACGAATATAATGTCAATATATTATCTTTCAGGCGAAATAGTACAGCCATTTGAGCGATTCTGGGGGCTTTTCTTATCAAAAACAGGAGATAGCATACTTATTGCAAATCGTTTGTTTCATATAACTGAAAACCATGGATGTTCTATTTTGTGGTATGAGGATGGGCAGAATGTGATAAAAGTGTTGGAAAATCTAGTGAATGAAAATGCAATACTTGGAATCAATCAGGAATTGTCTGCAAAGTTTTTGCTACCATTGATAGGAAAAACGGAATATCAAAACATTAAAATTGATACTTTTTGTGTAGATAAAGTACGAGCCATAAAAACAGATGAGGAAATAAGGAACATGAGAGAAGCGGCAAAAATTGTGGATAAATGTGCAGAAAAAATGCCAGAATTTTTACAAGAGGGAATTTCAGAACAAGAGTTGGGAGATAAAATTATCCATATGTTGAAAGATCTGGGGGCTGATCAGAATTCATGGGGAAGTCCTTTAATCGCTTTTGGAAAAAATTCAGGAGATCCGCATCATTGCCCAGATTCTACATGTTTAAAAAAAGGAGATATTGTGTTGGCTGACATCGGTTGCAAAAAGAATTCTTATTGTGCTGATTTAACCAGAACATATTTTTATGGAGATGTATCTAAAAAGCAAAGAGAAATTTATCGGATTGTAAAGAAGGCAAATGAGAGAGCAGAAGCAGCAGTAAGACCTGGGATTACTTTTGGTGAATTGGATGAGATTGCCAGGAGCGTGATTCGGGAAGCAGGATATGAAAAATATTTTAACCACAGACTGGGACATTCTATCGGACTTGAAGGACATGAGGGAGAAGAAGTGTCTGGAAACAATAAAAATAGGATTGAAGCAGGGATGACATTTTCCATAGAACCGGGGATTTACATCCCAGAGGAAGGTGGTGTCAGAGTGGAAGATGTGATCTTAGTAACAAATACAGGATGTGATGTGCTAAACAGAGCTAGGAAGGAGGAATAAAAGGAATGAGCAGATTAAAGGGAGGGTTTACACTTCCAGGAGAGGCAGGATATGAAGAGCTTACTCTGAGAATGGCAAAAAAATGGGGTGCAGATGTAGTTCGAGATAGCGATGGGACGGAATTATCTGCCGATATTTTGGAGTCAGGATATGAGATTTATTCAACAATATGTATTATACGGAATCATAATGAATGGGCAGAAAAAAATTCTGATAAGCTACAGCAGACTTTTTTGATGACATATCCTATTTTAGCAGAAAGAGAAAAAATTCAAATAGTATTGATGGACAATTTTTTTAGAGAACAGTTTAAAGTAAATGATTCTCCAGAATCAATAGAACTTTGGCAAGTTTATGATCGAACGACAGATGAAGAAATACCAAGATCTAAATGGAATTATGATTGTGCTACTGGTTCAGTAGATATAATCGGTTGTAAGTTATATCATGAATATACGGTGAGCTTTCTTGCATATCGAATATGGGAAGAAATCTCAATGTATAATCATGTGACAAACAACTGGAAGAAAGAACATTTAATGCAAATTGATCCACGATATCCAGAAGTACAAAAATATCTGACAGAGTGGCTTGAAAATTGGTGCAGAAAGCATCCACATACAACAGTAGTACGTTTTACATCTTTGTTTTATAATTTTGTATGGATATGGGGGAGTAGTAAAAGAAATAGAAATCTTTATACAGACTGGGGATCGTATGATTTTACAGTCAGTCCGCTGGCACTTAGTCAATTTGAAGAACAATATGGTTATAGGCTGGTTGCGGAAGATTTTATAAATCAAGGGAAAATGCAAGTGACACATATGCCCGCTACGAAAGCAAAGCTTGACTGGATGGAATTTACGAATAGGTTTGTTCTCCAATATGCAAGTCAGCTAGTAGAGATTGTACATCGATATGGAAAAAAAGCATATGTGTTTTATGATGATAGTTGGGTGGGATTAGAACCATACAAGGATACATTTCATACTTGCGGATTTGATGGTTTGATTAAATGTGTTTTTTCAGGATATGAAGTAAGGTTATGTGCAGGAGTTGATATTCCGGTTCATGAACTAAGATTGCATCCATATTTATTTCCTGTTGGACTTGGTGGAAGCCCTACATTTGCAGAAGGTGGGGATCCAACTACAGATGCCAGAAGGTACTGGGTGAATGTAAGGAGAGCTCTGCTTAGAGTTCCTGTTCAGAGGATTGGGCTTGGCGGCTATCTGCATCTGACAGAAAAATTTCCGGAGTATCAGGACTATATTGAAGAAATTTCGGATAAATTTCGAGAAATACAAAATTACCATAGTTATGGCAAGCCCTATACACTAAAACCGAAAGTAGCAGTGTTGCATTATTGGGGAAAACTTCGTGCATGGACGTTATCGGGGCATTTTCACGAAACATATATGCATGATCTTGTACATATAAATGAGGCTTTATCGGGACTTCCGTTAGATGTTTACTTTATAGATTTTGAAGATGTAAAGCAAGGGGCATTGGGCTTATATGATGTCGTGATTAATGCGGGTTCGGCAGGGACGGCATGGAGCGGAGGCAAGCTATGGGAACAGGAAGATATCGTTTCTAAGATTACAAAATGGGTGAGTGAGGGTGGCTTATTTATTGGTGTGAATGAGCCAACGGCAGTATCGGGATACCATCACTATTTCCGTATGGCAACGGTGCTTGGAGTAGATGAAAATATAATGTCAAAAGTATGTCATGGAAAATGGAAATTTAAAGTAGAAAAAATAAAAGGTCTTTTACCAGAGGGATATACGATTCCAAAACGGGCTCCTGTTTCATTAACAGATGGAACGGCTTGTGTTTTAGTGGAAGAGGATGGAGATGTTAAATTGTCAATCCATAAAATTGGGATAGGCTGTGGAATTTATATGAGTGGGTTTGAGTATTCGCCAGTGAATGCCAGAATGCTATTGAATTTGATATTGTTAGGAACAGGAATAGAGACATTTATGTATGTTACAGACAATCCTAATACAGAGTGCGCGTATTATCCAAGTGCAAAAAAGTTAGTTATAATTAATAATACAAATCAAGAGCAAAGAACTGGGATAGAGACTGAATGCGGATTAAAAGATTTTACATTAGAACCATATGGACAGAAGGATATAGAAATATGAACTAATATTATTCACCAAATCACCACTTTACCTTAAAAAAGTACTTGACAAATCCTAAATAGGACATTACAATTAAAAACATCAAAAGCAAAACCGATGAGAAAGAAGAGTAGGTTTTAAAAGAGATCACAGAGAGCAGCAGGCGGTGAGATTGCTGTATGGATTTTAATTCTGAATGGACTTTCGAGGGCGGCCTGAAATGAAAAGAGTAGGCGTCGTCGGGAACCGAACCCGTTATCAATCAGGAGCGTATGTCAGTACGTGAGAAAGTGGACATTTGTCAATTTGAGTGGTACCGCGATAATGAATTTGTATTTATTACCGTCTCAAGCATATAGCTTGGGGCGGTTTTTTTATACGATCATTGCAGAGCATCCACCCTGTATCCACATGATCGGCTCCTTTGCTTTTGGAATATAGTAATAGAAAAGGAGAACCAAATTATGAAAAAGAGAGTATTCGCAGTTATTTTAGGAAGTGTAATGGCAGTCAGCCTGATGGCATGTGGAACAAAGGAAAATGAGACAAAAGATGGTACCAAAACATATACAGTAGGGATTTCCCAGTTTGCAGAGCATGCCTCTTTGGACAACTGCAGGGAGGGATTTATTGAAGGACTCAAAGAAGCCGGATTTGAGGAAGGAAAGAATCTTACGATCAAAGAGGAGAATGCGGCGGCCGATCAGGGAACAGCAAAGCAGATCAGTGATGGATTTGTTTCAGACGATGTGGATCTGATCTGTGGAATCGCCACTCCAAGCGCGCAGGCGGCATACAATTCAGCAATGAATACAGAGATTCCGGTAATCTATACAGCAGTGACAGATCCAAAAGCAGCAAAGCTTGCAAATGACGATGGAGCTCCGGTGGGAGAGGTCACAGGAACCAGTGATGAGCTTCCGATCAAAGAGCAGCTGGAGATGATCCGCGAGATGCTGCCGGATGCAGAGAAGATCGGGATCCTCTATACAACAAGTGAAGTGAACTCTGTATCAGCAATTGAGAAATATGAAGAGCTGGCAGGAGATTACGGATTTACGATTGTGAAAAAAGGTGTGACGCAGACAGCAGATATTTCGCTGGCAACAGAAGAGATTTTATCCGAGGTGGACTGTCTGACAAATCTGACGGACAATACGGTTGTAAATTCTCTGGCAACGATTCTTGACAAAGCCAATGAAAAGAAAATCCCGGTGTTTGGAAGCGAGATTGAACAGGTGAAACTGGGATGTCTGGCAGCAGAGGGGTTGGATTATGTGGCGCTTGGAAAACAGACCGGAAAGATGGCAGCAGAGATTTTAAAAGGAGAGAAGACGGCGTCTGAGATGAACTATGAGACGATTTCTGAACCTGGACTTTATATCAATACAATGGCAGCAGAAGAACTGGGAGTTACGGTAGACGAGACACTGCTTGAAGGTGCAGCGGAAACGTTTGACAGTATTTCAAAGTAAAAAGTAGAAACGGAGAGGAATTGAGATGGACATTTTTGTAACGATTTTGGAACAGGGACTGATTTACGGAATCCTTGCTCTTGGAGTTTATATCACATATAAAATTCTGGATTTTCCGGATCTGACAGTGGATGGAAGTTTTCCGCTGGGGGCTGCAGTGACGGCGACAATGATCACACAGGGAGTGAATCCGTACCTGACCATACCGGTCTCTTTTCTGGCAGGAGCAGCAGCCGGAATCTGTACAGGATTGATCCATGTCAAAGGAAAGGTCAGGGATCTCCTCTCTGGTATCATTATGATGACTGCGCTGTGGACGATCAATCTCAGGATTGCAGGGAAAGCAAATGTTCCGATTTTTGGAGAAGAGAATATTTTCGACAATGAGACAATGAATGGGATTTTCTCAGGCGGGGCAGCGAAATATAAAGTTCTTGCAGTAGTACTTATTCTTGCAGTGATCGTGAAAATAATTCTGGATCTGTATCTGCAGACAAAATCCGGATTTCTTCTGAGGGCTGTGGGAGATAATGCAAATCTTGTGACTTCCCTTGCAAAGGATCAGGGAAATGTAAAGATTTTAGGACTGGCGATCGCCAACGGAATGGTTGCTATGGCAGGCGGAATTTTCTGTCAGGAGCAGAGAGTATTTGAGATTTCCAGCGGTACAGGAGCTATCGTGATCGGGCTGGCAAGCGTGATCATCGGAACCAGCCTGTTTAAGAATCTGACATTTTTGAAAGCAACCACAGCAGTTCTGATCGGTTCTGTCGTTTACAAAGCCTGCGTGGCAGTTGCTTTGAAGTTTTTTGAACCACAGGATATGAAGCTGATCACAGCGGTATTATTCCTCGCGATCTTACTCATTGGAATGGAACGGAAAAAGAAGGTGAAGACAAATGCTTGAGTTAAAACATATTCATAAATATTATAATCCAGGAACAGTCAATGAAATGTGTCTGTTTGAAGATTTTAATCTGACAGTAGAACAGGGAGATTTTGTTTCTGTGGTAGGAAGCAACGGCTCCGGAAAGACTTCCATGCTTAATATCCTGTGCGGCAGTATTCCGGTAGAAGCAGGACAGATTCTGATGCATGGGGAAGATATTTCCCGCATGAAAGAGTATAAAAGAAACCGGAAGATCGGAAGAGTGTATCAGAATCCGGCGCTTGGAACCTGTCCTTCCATGACAATTCTGGAAAATATGTCTCTTGCAGACAACAAAGGCAGTTTTTACGGATTGAGAAAAGGAATTAATAAAAACAGAAAGTCTCATTATCAGGAGCTATTAAGCCAGTTGAATCTGGGACTGGAAAATAAGCTGAATGTAAAAGTCGGTTCTCTCTCCGGCGGGCAGCGTCAGGCAATGGCACTTCTGATGTCAACCATGACACCGATCGATTTTCTGATCCTGGATGAGCACACAGCGGCGCTGGATCCAAAGACGGCAGATCTGATCATGGAACTGACAGATAAGATCGTGAAACAGAAAAACCTGACAACGATCATGGTGACACATAATCTCCGCTATGCAGTAGAATATGGAAACAGACTGTTGATGATGCATCAGGGGGAAGCAGTGATGGATCTGTCAGCAAAAGAAAAACAGGAATTGAAAGTAGAAGATATTTTGGAAAAATTCAATGCAATCAGTATTGAATGTGGAAATTAAGAGAAAGATAGCAAGTACAGATGTAATAAGTCAAGGAACTGCATTGTGTCAGTCCCTTGACTTTTAAATTTTTTGCTATTCTACAGATTTTAATGCGCTGAGCATATCTAAGTATTTGAGTTTTCGATTCATTATGTATCCTAGAATAAATGTAATGACTGCAATCAAAATGGCAGGAATCACAAATGCTTTTGCACAAAGAGCGGGGTTAAACATCACTTCATCCGGTGGAACAACTGCCAGTATGTACTGGTAAAGCAGATCACCGACTCCAAATCCTGCTAAAATACCGAGCAGGGAAAGGAGTATTGTTTCCCGGTAAATATAGAGTGTTACTTCTTTGTCGTAGAATCCGAGAACCTTAATGGTTGAGAGTTCACGGATACGCTCTGCCACATTGATGTTGGTAAGGTTATAAAGGACTTAAAAAGATTCTTTTATACAGAGGCAATTGCGGAGACATTACTGGAATGGATCGTGAACAAAGAAAAGTATGACAGGCAGCAGACGATCGATTATATTTCTGTTATTTTCCGTACCGGGCTGCCTGCTGCCATCAGGCAATATTCAGACGTGGCAAAATAAGTTTTATGATTTCAATAATCTGAAAAAACTTCTTGACAATAAAAAATATCCTCCGTATAATGGTTAAAAGTTAGGGAACTAACTATATAAAGAGAGAGGGATGGAATTATGCAGGATATAGAAGATAAGGAAAGGTACATCAATACCGGCAGGCTGATTCACATTCTTTCCAATCAGATGAAGCGCAGAAATGCGTCTGAAGCAGTGGGAGATGATGGCCTGACCACCATGCAGAAGCATGTGTTAAAGCATATTCTTTTGGAAACGATGCACAGGGAAGTATATCAGAAAGATATAGAAGAAGAGTTTCAAATCCGGAAGTCCACAGCCACAGGGATTTTGCAGCTCATGGAAAAAAATGGATTTATTTCCCGGGAAAGTTCGAAAAAGGATGCCAGATTAAAACGTATTGTACCGACCCCAAAAGCAGAAGCACTCAGACCTGAGATTCTGGAGCACATCAGAGATACGGAAAAGCGGCTGATACAAGGGATAGATCAGGAAGATGTAAAGATTTGCAGAAAGGTGCTTGTGCAGATGATTCAAAATCTTGCAGAAAACAAAAAAGAAAATAAGGAGGAAGACGAGAACGATGAATAAAACACTTTTAAAATCAGTCCGGGAATACAAAAAGCAGTCTGTGTTGGCTCCATTTTTCGTAATCCTGGAAGTTTTAATGGAAGTTCTGATTCCGATGGAGATGGCGAAGATCATTGATGTTGGAATCATGCAGGGAAATTTGAGCTATATCGTACGGCGGGGATTGATTCTGGTCATTATGGCTATGCTGGCTCTGTATTTCGGTATTATAGCAGGAAAAATGGCAGCAACAGCAGGTGCAGGATATGCCAAAAACCTGAGACATGATATTTTTTATAAAGTACAGGAATTTTCATTCAAAAATATTGACCGGTTTTCCACATCCGGTCTTGTAACACGTATGACAACAGATATTACCAACGTACAGATGGCATATATGATGAGCATTCGTCTGTTGGCGAGAGCTCCGATCATGATTGTTTTATCCTGGATCATGACACTTTTGATCAATAAGAAAATTGCTTTGCTGTTCCTGATCATCATACCGCTGCTTGGAGGAACACTGATCTTTATTGCAAAGAAAGCGCATCCACATTTTATCAAAGTATTTGATGAGTATGATATTCTGAATAATTCCGTACAGGAAAATGTCAATGCATCCCGCGTGGTAAAAGCCTTTGTACGGGAAGATCATGAAATTGAAAAATTCCATGGAATTTCAAAATATGTCTATACATTATTTACAAAAGCAGAAAAGATCGTGGCATGGAACTCACCGGTTATGCAGTTTACGATCTATACGGCGATGCTTCTGATGGTAGCGATCGGAGGAAGAGAAATTGTATTCGGTGCGATGGAAATCGGAGAAATGACCAGTGTGATCGTGTATGCGTTCCAGATCATGATGGCTCTGATGATGGTTACATTTGTATTTGTTATGATCATGATCGCAGAAGCGTCTACAGACCGTATTACGGAAGTTCTGACGGAAGTTCCGGAGATGCAGGACAAAAAGAATGCGGTTACAGAAGTGGCAGACGGAGAGATCCGGTTTGAGCATGTAGATTTCAGTTATGCGGGAGAAGGCGGAAATCTTTCGTTAAAAGATGTCAATCTTCATATTAAATCCGGACAGACGATCGGGATCATCGGAGGAACCGGAAGTGCGAAATCAACATTGGTACAGCTGATCCCGAGACTTTATGACGTGACAAAAGGAACTGTAAAAGTCGGCGGACTGGATGTCAGAGAGTATAATCTGGAGGCACTGCGCGATCAGGTATCTATGGTATTGCAGAAAAACGTTCTCTTTACAGGAACGATTTACGATAATATCCGCTGGGGAAATGAACATGCCAGCGAGGAAGAGGTTCAGAGAGTCTGCAAACTTGCACAGGCAGATGGATTCGTAAAAGAATTTCCGGCAGGTTATCATACGATGATCGTGCAGGGCGGAAACAATGTTTCCGGCGGACAGAAGCAGCGTCTGTGTATTGCACGGGCACTTCTGAAAAAACCGAAGATTCTGATTCTGGATGACTCCACAAGTGCGGTAGATACAAAGACAGATGCGCTGATTCGAAAAGCATTCCGGGAAGAAATTCCGGATACTACAAAGATCATCATTGCGCAGCGAGTTTCTTCTATAGAAAATGCAGACCAGATCATTGTACTGGATGAAGGAAAGATCATGGGAGTCGGCACATCCGAAGAATTGCTTGCGACAAATGAAATCTACAGAGAAGTATATGAATCTCAGGTAAAGGGAGGTGAGGACGATGAATAGAAAACCAAAGGTTTCAAAAGAAAATTTACAGACCGCAAAGCGGCTTTTAAAATATGTGACCGGAACGTACAAGGTTCGGTTTGTGATCGTATTTATCTGTATTTTGTTAAGTTCGATCGCATCAATTTCGGTATCATTGTCCCTCAAGTTTTTAATCGATGATTTTATCAGTCCTCTGATCGGACAGAAAGATCCGAATTTTGCAGAACTATATCGGGCACTTGCGGTGCTTGGAAGCATTTTCCTGATGGGAGTCATTGCTACATTTACTTATACACGACTGATGGTCTACATTGGTCAGGGTGTTCTTAAAAAAGTAAGGGATGATATGTTTGAACATATGCAGACTCTTCCAATCCGTTATTTTGACCAGAATACGAATGGTTCTATCATGAGTCTTTACACGAATGATACAGATACGCTCAGACAGATGATCAGTCAGTCGATCCCACAGGCACTGATGTCCTTTTTTACGATTATCGTAACCTTTATTTCAATGCTGATCTTAAGTCCGCTGCTTACAATTTTAGCAGTTCTGATCATTGGTCTTATGATCTTCGTAACAAAAAAGATCGGTGGAAACAGTGGAAAATATTTTGTTCGTCAGCAGAAATCTCTGGCAGATGTGACTGGATTTGTGGAAGAGAGAATGAACGGACAGCGCGTAGTAAAAGTGTTCAACCACGAAAGAAAGTCAGAAGAAGAATTTGACAAACTCAACGAGGCGCTCTTTGAAAGTGCTGCACAGGCAAATACCTTTGCAAATATGATGGGACCGGTAATCGGAAACATCGGAAACCTGCAGTTTGTACTGGTCTCTGTACTTGGAGGATTCCTTTCTATTATGGGAAGCGGAGGGATCACTCTGGGAGTTATGGCATCTTATCTGCAGTTTACAAAGAGCTTTACACAGCCGTTTATGCAGGTGGCGCAGCAGTTTAACTCCATTGTTATGGCACTTGCCGGAGCAGAGCGTATTTTTGCTCTGATCGATGAAGAATCGGAAAAAGACGAGGGATACGTAACACTGGTCAATGCGAAAAAAGACGAGAACGGCAATATTATCGAATGCAAAGAAAGAACCGGAATGTGGGCCTGGAAGCATCCACATTCGGCAGACGGAAGTGTGTCTTATACAGAACTGACCGGAGATGTGCGTTTTGAAGATGTGACATTTGGATACAACGAAGATAAAGTGATCTTAAAAGATATCAGTCTGTTTGCAAAACCGGGACAGAAGCTGGCATTTGTCGGTTCTACCGGAGCAGGAAAAACAACCATCACGAACCTGATCAATCGCTTTTACGATATTCAGGAAGGAAAGATCCGGTATGACGGAATCAATATTACAAAGATTAAAAAGGATGATCTGAGACGTTCCCTCGGAATTGTACTGCAGGATACCCATTTGTTTACAGGAACCATTATGGATAATATCCGTTATGGAAAACTGGATGCTACTGATGAGGAAGTATACGAGGCTGCAAAACTGGCTCATGCAGATCAGTTTATCAAAATGCTTCCGAAGGGATACGACACTATGTTAAGCGGTGATGGAGAAGAGCTTTCACAGGGACAGAGACAGCTTCTTTCCATTGCGAGAGCAGCAGTTGCAAATCCGCCGGTACTGATTCTGGATGAAGCAACTTCCAGCATTGATACCCGTACGGAGAGTATTGTGCAGAAGGGTATGGATAACCTGATGAAGGGACGTACAGTATTTGTTATCGCGCACAGACTTTCTACGATCCGCAACAGTGATGCGATTATTGTTCTGGAACACGGAAAGATCATCGAGCGTGGAGATCATGCGGATCTGATCAAAATGAAAGGAACGTATTACCAGTTATATACCGGAAAACTGGAGCTTTCATAAAAATTTACTGTGAATAGCAGACCATAAAGAGGATGGAGTTTTCTTACAGAAAGTGTAAGTGTTTTTCATCCACGATACAGCTTATAATATTCTTATCACGAAAGGGAGGGATATTATGAGCCGTATTATTTTGGAAATAGAATCGTTGTACAAAACATATGGGGAAAAGGAAAATGCAGCAGAGGCACTCAGAGGAATTTCGTTTCAAGTATATCAGGGAGAATTCCTCGGAATTATGGGAAGCAGCGGTTCGGGAAAAACGACGCTGTTAAATTGTATTGCTTCGGTTTTAAGACCTACAAGGGGGAGGATTCTTCTGAAAGGACAGGATATCGGAATGTATACGGATGCTCAGCTGGCAGCGTATCGGGGAAGACAGATCGGGTATCTGTTTCAGCAGTTTGAATTGCTGGATAATCTGACGGGTGGAGAAAATATTCTTTTGCCGGCACAGATTCACAAAATGCCGGAAAAGGAAAGCAGAAAAAGGATGCAGAAGCTGGCGGAATATTTTGAGATCGAGGAGGTGCTGGAAAAGTTTCCGAATCAGATGTCCGGAGGACAGAAGCAGAGGGTAGCCGCATTAAGAGCGCTTCTTTTGCATCCGCAGATCGTACTGGCAGATGAGCCGACCGGTGCGCTTGACAGCCGAAGTGCACGAAGTCTGATGGAGCAACTCTCCGGAGTGAATCGAGAGGATGAGGCTGCGGTTCTGATGGTGACACATGACGCACAGGCTGCGAGTTTTTGTTCCAGAATTTTGTTTATTCAGGATGGAAAAGTATTTCATGAATTACGGAAGCGAGTCGGGGAGGAGACAAACCGGGAATTTTATGAGCGCATTTTGTCCGTGATGGCGCAGTTGGGAGGAGGAAGCAATTATGTTCTCTGAACTGATCAGACGAAACAGTAAACGAAACCGGCAGGAAAACACGCTGTATTTTGTTACGATGATTCTCACGGTGGCGGCATTTTATATTATCCTTGCGCTGGATCATCAGGATGTGATGATCTTTCTGAAAGAGATGGAGAGAGATGCTGTAAACAAGCTGCTGATGCTGATTCCGATTTTATATGTGGTATCTCTGTGCCTGCTTTATTTCCTGGTATATTTTACGGATAAGTATCAGATGGAACAGCGAAGTCATGAGTTTGGAACCTATGTGATGCTTGGTATGAAGAAAAGAAGTCTGTTTCAGATGCTTTTTCTGGAAGATCTGCGAAATATTGTGTATGCGCTTGTGATCGGGATCCCGGGGGCGCTGCTGATCTCGGAACTTACAAGCCTGATTACGGCGAAGCTTGCAGGATTTGGAATTCTGCGTCATCAGTTTACATTTTCCGGTTCGGCTGCATTGTGGACAGTTATTGGGATTTGCGGAATTAAAATGCTTGCCCGGTTTGTGCTTTGCATCAAGCTTTGGAAAAAAGAGGTTTATGAATTGTTATCCCGTGAACAGAAGGAAAAACAGCGTGCATTTTCGCCCATAAAAACGTGTGTGAAGCTGATGATGGGAATCATTCTTCTGGCAGTAGCCTATGGGATCGGATGCGGGATACTGAGTTCGGAACTTGGGATAAAACGAATGTTTCGTATGACTGCAATTTTATGTTTTTGTGGAGTACTCGGTACATTCTTTTTCTTTCAGGGCCTGGCATATCTATTTGATAGGATATGCAGAAAACTTCCAGGGAAAAAGCTCTGGACATTTACATGCCGTCAGCTGCAGGAAGCGGTATTTTTAAAATCATCTTCGTTGGCAATTTCTTCCCTTCTGATTCTGTTTGCGATCATATGTTGTTCCTATGGAGTCGGGATGAGCGGGCAACTGGGACAACAGGATACGGCAGGGATTGATTTTACATTTGACGAGAAAAAAGAAACGTTAGAAGAAGTGCTGTCATCTCAGAAAGTAGACCAATATTTTTCCAATCTGTTTGAAGTACGAAATGGATTACTTTGGACAGATCTGGATTTTACGGAAGGTATGGAGGAGCGAAAAGTATATGCATATGACTGTGAGGAATTATATGAGCGTCTGAAAAACAGATTGAATCCATATTCTTGGGAAGAATCCCCATTTTTGATCGCAGAATCAGGGTACAATGAGATTTTGCGTTCAAAAGGAATGGAACCTTTGAACTTAAAGGAACATCAGATGGCAATTTACGGGCACCCCACATATTTGTCGGATGAGACTGCAAAGAGCGTAGAGAAACTTCTGAAAGAGAAAGTCTTTGTGCAGATAGAAGAGACCGATTATGAAATCATTCCAAGAGTATGCAATGACAATCTGGTGGCAGACCGGATGTTGACGATTATGTATGGTTTTATTGTACCGGATGAGGTTTTTGATGTCTTTGTAGCAGACGGAAGCTATTCTTACTGGAACGGGATTCTTGATCCGGTTCTGGTAAAGGAGGAAGGATTGCTCAAAGCAGTGATGTCTGTCAATGACCGTCTAAAAACAACCGATCTGCATTATGAAAGTTATCTGGGAACAGCCGGACGGCATATGTTTTATCAGGTGGCATTGGGATATACGACGATCTATCTGGCTGTGATTTTTTTGATTATCGCAAATACACTCATTGGAGTTCAGTTTTTAATTCAGCAGGAGAAGACCGGGGCACGCTACAGCGTTCTGCTTACACTGGGAAGTAACTACAAAGAGCTCTGTCATTGTGCGAAAGTTCAGATCTGGTGGCACTATGGACTGGTATTGAGCGTTGCATTTTTCAGTAGTGTGTTTGGGGTCTGGACATTGTTCCGGCTGATTGGACAGGTGCAGGAAGTAAAAGTTTTCTGGCAGATGGCAGGAAGTGTGTTTCTTTTCTTGTGTCTGATAGAAACAGCTTATATAATAGGAGTTATAAAGACAAGCAATCGCAGGATTTTGAAATTTATTCAGAGAAAACGGCAGGAGTAGAAGACAGGCATGCAAAAAATCATGATCGTAGAAGACGATGAATTCCTTCGGGAAGAACTGGAAAATATTTATCATAAGGCAGGCTATGAGGTATGCTGTGTAACGGATTTTCCAGAAACCGGTGCTGTCTGTGAGGCAGAGCATCCGGATTTGTTAGTGCTGGATCTGGGACTTCCGGGAATCAGTGGATTTGCACTTTGTAAAGAAATACGAAAGAAAGGCAGCCTTCCTATTCTTGTGCTGACCTCCAGGGATAAAATGCAGGATGAGTTGAAAGCACTGGAGCTGGGAGCTGACGAATATCTGACGAAGCCGTGTCATAAAGACCGTCTGCTGGCAAGGACAGAAAATCTGCTGAAACGGGCAATGGGGAATGCACATTTACTGGATGGAGACGATTTTCTTTTTGATACCAGAACCTATACGGTCTGTCAGGGGAAAGATGCCTGTCATATTCCGGAAAATCAGGGGAAGATCTTAAAAATTCTTTTGGAATATGCAGGAACAGAGGTGAAAAAAGAATGCATTTCAAAGGTATTGTGGGGAACAACCGAATACATTGATGAAAATGCGCTTCAAGTCAATGTGACAAGGCTGAAAAAGACATTAAAAGCGCTTGGTCTGGAGAATCGGATAGAAACAATCCGTGGCAGAGGATATCGGTGGAAGAGAGAGCAGTAATATGGAATATATCAGACGAATCTGGAGCGAGATCAAAGAAGAAAAAATATGGTTTGTGATCCTTATGTGTACAGAACTGGTATCGCTATTCTTTCTGTGGCTGTCGGGGATAGAGCAGTTCAAAGTTCTGGCAGGACTGGAAACCAGTTGTTTTGTAATTATTTTCTTGTATGCAGTAATCTGGAACGTAAGGAAAGAGCAGAAAAAGAAAGAGCGGTTTCTTACATTTCTGGCGGATCCGAGTGAAGAAAATGAGAGACTTGCGATCGGGGGAGCAGGAAATGAAGAACAGGAAATCCTGCGGGAGATCGGGGTATATCTTCGAAAAGCATACAGGCAGGCTGATGCAGGGAGGATACAGGAAGAAGAATATGAACGGTATGTAGAATTATGGACACATGAAGTGAAAATTCCATTATCTCTTTTTACACTTTTGCTTGAGAACAGAAGTGAGGAGATGTCACCGACAGTATACAAAAAAATGGAGCATGTCAGACTGCAGATGCAGTCCTATGTAGAGCAGATGTTATATTATGCCAGGGTTAAAGCAGTGAATAAAGAGTATTTGTTTGAAGAGATAAGTCTGGAAGAATGCTGCCGGGAGGTGCTGGATGAATACCGTCTGTATCTGGAAGAAAAGCAGATCCTGGTGCAGTTGGATCTGAAAGAGAAAACCGTACTGTCAGACCGGAAAAGTCTGTGTTTTATGCTCAGTCAGCTGATCGCGAATTCCATCAAATACACAGGATATGAAGCCGAAAAGTGTCCGAAGCTGAAAATCAGTTCCGGAAATGAGAACAACAGAGTCAGCCTTTCTGTCTGCGACAATGGGTGTGGCGTAAAACCATATGAACTCCGCTATCTTTTTGAAAAAGGATTTACAGGAGAGAACAGCCAGAAAAAATCGACAGGGATGGGATTGTATCTGGTACGGCAGATCGGACAGGAATTAAAGATAGAAGTAGAAGCAGTGTCGGTCTACGGAAAAGGAATGGAAATCAGACTCTGGTTTCCGGTGGTGTAGGGCAGTTCCATGTGGAACTGCTCTGTTACTGTGGCTTGCAGAGTTATTGTTTACAGTAACTTTTTACAGGATATTTATGGAAATTTAATTGTATCCTGATCAAAATTCAAGTATAATAAAACCAATCTTGAAAGGAGTCCCTTTCAATTTTCAAATATGGCAAAGAATTGCCATTCAAAAGTTATTCCCAGATAAAGAGTAAAGAGATGGATAAAAGAATAGAGGGAGTTTGTCTGTATTTGCGATTGTGAAACATCGCGTCAAAAGATATAATAAAATCAACGATATAGATACATACTCGCCGAAATATTCTGGTTTCCATCAGAACAAAGGAGGAGTGTGTATGAAGAAAGAAAAAACAACACAATTTTTAATGAAGCCAAAGGTAGATTTCTGTTTTAAAGAACTGATGCAAGATGAAGAGGTGCGCAATGCATTTCTGGCAGCAGTACTTGGGATCAATCTGGAAGAAATCGTTGAGAGCAGGATTTTGCCGTCCCACCTGCGTCAGAAAGACAAAGATGATAAACTGGGGATTCTGGATGTACGGGTATTGCTAAATAATAAGGAGCAGATCGATATTGAAATCCAGGTGACATCCAGTGAATACTGGGTAGAACGTACCTTGTTCTATCTGGGAAAGATGTTTGTGGATCAGCTAAAACCGGGAGAAGACTATCAAAAATTAGAAAAATGTATTCATGTCGGGATTTTAAATTTTACATTGTTTGATGATGAAGAATACTATTCCCGCTTTCATTTCTGGTCGGATCAGGGAAGAAAGATGTATAGTGATAAGTATGAAATCCATACGCTGGAACTTCCCAAGCTGGCAAAACATGAGTATCCGGAGACAGAGCTGCTGAAATGGCTTCAGTTTATCAATGCAGAGACCAAGGAGGAATTTGAAATGGCAGCGGAAAAAAGCGAATATATTAAGAAGGCGTATGAGGATTTGAACCGGATCAGCGCAGATGAAGAAAAGCGTCTGGAATATGAAGCAAGAGAGCGTGCGATTCGAGATCACCAGTATTTTTCTACTGTTTACAAAGAGACTGGGCTTAGAGAGGGACGAAAAGAAGGCCTAAAAATAGGCCGACAAGAGGGTCTGCAAGAGGGGAGACAAGAGGGTCTGCAAGAGGGGCGACAGGAGGGCCGGCAAGAAGGCATACAGGCCGTAGTAGAGTTGCTTCAGGAAATGGGAATGGAGAAAGAAATTGTATGTGTAAAAATTCAGGAAAGATTTCAGTTTTCTCTGTCAGATGCAGCGAAGGAGGTAGAAAAGTACTGGAAATCATAGTAGAAGTCGTGGAAAGATATTGGAAGGGATAATGCCATAAGACATGAAAAGCCCACCCTTACTTTAGCGAGTCAGGGTGGGCTTATTATATCCTTGAGCCAATGGTTCATTATTGCATACTTACAGGAATTTCAGCAACTACAGGAATCATGCCAGGAGAAGATGGTTCGGCATATATTTGATCAATGGCCACGTCTACCGTCATTGCATCCGAAAATGTACCGTCTTCCAGAGCATTTCGACTGATCTGATACAAACCGATATAAAGGCTTTTTTTACAATCGATTGTTACACATTAGATAAAAACAGAAAGTAAAAAGTTGCAAAAATAAAAAAATCGCTGTAAAACAACTTTTACTCAGTCATTTTACAGCGATTCAATTTCATATTAGTCACGGAACATCTTCATGCCCATCCATTGCTGCATATGATCCAGCATCTTTTCATCCGGATCGATCAGGATACAGCTCATCGTCTGTTCAGCCGGGATTACAATGGCATAAGTACCTTCGCCTGTACCTGCGGAAAAATCTTTTGTCTTGTCTGCGTGTACAGAATCAAGACGGTGAGAATTTTTTGGCGCAATGATCTCAGCCTGCTGGATATCCAGAGTCATGAGTTTTTTGCGTTTTGATTTACTGTAAATAGCGTCAATTTCCAGATCGTGGTTCAAAAGTGTATACTCATATTCTACATCGAGTTTCGGAAATACAAAGTAGTAAATCAGAACTCCGAGAAGAATCGTAACGAGAACTGCCAGAGAACCGATAAAAAGCATACCTCCGCAAAGCACGACTACGAGAGCGGCAATGCACAAAATACGGATCACGAGGTCCATAGGTCGGGATTTACGAGTAACTAATTGTTCATAAAGTGCGTCATTCATGTGGTATATTCCTTTCAGTATATAAATAATTCATTACCATAGAGGCGATCTTAAATGTCATGGCATCTTCAAACTGGCGAAGATCCAGACCGGTCCGCTTTTCAATCTGCTCCAGACGATAGATTAAAGTATTGCGGTGCATATGCAGCTGCCGGGAGGTCTCTGCGATATTTAAGTTATTCTGTAGAAACTTATTAACGGTTGCAGTGGTTTCTTCATCCAGTGCCTGTGGAATCTCCTCTCCGAAAATTTCATGAAGAAAATTCTCACACAACGAAGTTGGAAGACGGTAGATCAGACGTCCGATTCCAAGTCGGTTATATGGAAATACCGTCTGTTCGGAATAGAACAGCTTACCGACTTTCAGTGCAAGACTTGTCTCACGAAAAGCAGTGGAGAGATCCAGCAGATTATGCAGAGTCTTGCTGTACGAAACACGGACACGTGCCAGAGCTTCCGCGTTTACGGTATCCACGATCATGCGGGCAGTAAGATGTACAGTTTCCTGTGAAGAATCTGCCAGAGATCTGACAGGACAGAGAATGGCACAGGAAGCTTCTGTCAGCGGAATTCGAAATGCTCCTGACTGGGATGGAAAGAGATTCTTTAAAATCTCGGAAATATCTTCGTCCAGGCTGTGAGAAGTCTCCAGAAGATAAAGGATACGCGGCTCTTCCGGAGCAATGTGAAGACGGGCAGCCCGGTCATATACATTATATGTAGGGATGCTGTCTGTCATCAGGCTCTGAAGAAAATGAATCTTGTTATACTTTTCTTTGTATGCGGAGGAAAGGAGCTTTAACTGCTCCAGCGCTTTTGTCACTTCTTCTTCTGTTTCTGCGTGAATCTCCATAGAAATTCCGGTAATATGTCTGAGGTCTGTCAATGCTTTCTCTAATTCTGCTGTATGATTCATAGTGTTTCTCCCGGTAGACAGAGAAGGAGCTGCACAATCGTACAGCCCCCTGTCATTTTTAGTTATAACTATTTTAAAACATTAGTTTGTAATCGTCAACTCTGTTTCTTTGTCGAAGATGTGGATCTTTTCCATATCCAGAGCAAATACTGCGTGATCTCCGTTTCTTAATGTTGTACGAGGATTTACGCGGGCTGTCATCTGTGTACCTTCTAAGTCAAAGTACAGATATACTTCTGCTCCAAGCAGCTCATAAACTTTGATTGTAGATTCGATCACGCTGTCAGGTGAATTGCTGATGAATGCCTGTGAATCATGTACATCTTCCGGACGAATACCAAGAACAACAGTTCTTCCGTTGTATCCACCGTCGATCAGTGCCTGTTTTTTAGATGCAGGAACTTTCAGTGTATGTTTTCCGACAGTTAATGTTACATCATTTCCTTTGATGTCAACAACAGCATCCATGAAGTTCATCTGAGGAGATCCGATGAATCCTGCTACGAACAGGTTGCAAGGTGTGTTGTACAGGTTCTGAGGTGTATCTACCTGCTGAACAACTCCGTCTTTCATAACAACGATTCTTGTACCAAGAGTCATAGCCTCTGTCTGGTCATGTGTTACGTAGATGATTGTAGCGCCCAGATTTTCATGCAGTTTGGAAATCTCGATACGCATCTGAACTCTCAGTTTTGCATCCAGGTTGGAAAGAGGTTCGTCCATAAGGAATACTTTTGGATTACGAACGATCGCACGTCCCATAGCAACACGCTGTCTCTGTCCACCGGAAAGAGCTTTTGGTTTACGGTCAAGCAGTTTTTCCAGGTCAAGGATTCTTGCTGCTTCTTTTACTTTTCTATCAATCTCATCTTTCGGAACTTTACGAAGCTTCAGTCCGAATGCCATGTTATCGTATACTGTCATATGTGGATACAGAGCGTAGTTCTGGAATACCATCGCGATATCTCTGTCTTTTGGTTCCACATCGTTCATAACTTTTCCGTCAATCTCCAGTGTACCGCCGGAAATATCTTCCAGACCTGCGATCATACGAAGTGTTGTAGATTTACCACATCCGGAAGGTCCTACAAAGATGATGAACTCTTTGTCTTCAATGTCCAGATTGAAATCTTTTACTGCGTGAAATCCGTTCGGATAAATTTTCTGAATTCCTTTTAATGATAAACTTGCCATTTTAAATAGCCTCCTTAAAATCAGTGTTTCGTTGTTTTCTGTAATTAAGTATACCTTTGGAGGCCAAAACAGACAATGTTACGAGTAACTAAAAAAAACAGATAATGGTGTACAAAGTGACTATAGAAGCTTTTTGATCGCAGGAATGGAAAGTCCGTCCTGCCGAAGAGAACGAATCTGTTCGATTCTTGCGACCGCCGCCTCTCTGGGGAAGCGGCGTGTCAGATTTTCTTCTGCCTGTTCAAATGGCAGCATTCCTTCTTCTGTATAAAATTTTAAAGTACTGTAGCGGCAGCCGGTGATGCGCACCAGCTCGCCGATCGAAACATATTCCGAGGCCAGAATTTTCTCCATAGAACGTTGTCTGGACATAAGAACACTCCTTTTACATAATATATCTTCTAAGCTGAACACCGAAAACAGGAACCCGGTAATATTTGTGCTGTGTCGGGATACATTCATAATAAAGATTGTCAATCTGAAGAAGAGGTACCGTGCCTGCGCGGATCACATGGACTTCATTTCCGTTTTCTTCCAATCTGGCAATGACGCTTTCCAGACGCTTTTCGGCATTACAATATAATTCTTCAGACTCAATGAAAACGGCACTGGAACGTTCCATAAACGGAACCTGAAATAGAACCCCGGTACCGAGCTGGGTGGAAAAAATCGCTTTCTTTTTCGAAAAGAGCCCAAGTGCCGCACTGTCAAGCGCATTGTGGATGGAAACGGAAAGCAGTGTTTTTGCCAGAAGGGAGTTCAGGTATAACTCGTTAATTCTGGAAGTGAGGTATTTTTGTTCCTCCCTGGAAAACAGATCATAAAAGCAGCTGCTTTCACGTAAAAGCCAGAGCATACATACGGTTTCATCGAATACGTTGCCTTCTTCCATCAGTTCTGCACGAAGACTCTCTGTCTGCCGTGAATATTCATCGGAATCCGTGCGGTATTCCAGAATCTTGTTTCCGGCAGAAGAAAACTCCAGATCACAGCTGACCAGGGAGGATGCTTCTGTCATCAGTCCCAGATTATTTAAACGGGTATATACTGTGTGTTCCAGCTCTTTTGCAGCAGAAGAAGATAAATGAGCTGCTTCCTTCAAAGAAACAGATAAAGCATCCAATCTGGAGCGGTATTCGTCAGAGTCTTCGGTGAGCTCTTCTGTTTCCTGTAGAAATCGATCCAGTACACCGGCAGCAGAGATACAGCGAATTGCTGCTTTTTTTGCAGTAGAATTACGTGTGCTGTTTAAAGCGTTTAATGAAATGAGTGAAAAACGGTCCTGTAATGATAAGTTCGTCATAGGAAAACCCTCCTCGTGGATAAGAAAATTTATATTTACTTATTACTTACTACTTACGATTTAAAAATACTGCGATAACAGGAAAAAATCAAGAGATTTTCAGCAAGTTTTCAGAAAATTCCAGAAAAACACAATGCGTTGACGAAATCGTGCAAATCCGCTACAATAACTTCATATACGGCTTCTTCAAAGCCGCAGTTTGATAGAAAAGAGGAGAAAACATATGGCAAATCCAGTTGTTACATTTGAAATGGAAAACGGCGATATCATGAAAGCGGAGTTATATCCGGAGATCGCACCGAACACAGTGAAAAATTTTGTATCGCTTGTAAAGAAAGGATTTTATGACGGACTGACATTCCACCGTGTGATCAGCGGATTTATGATCCAGGGAGGATGTCCGGACGGAACAGGTATGGGTGGTCCGGGATATACAATCAAAGGAGAGTTCCTTCAGAATGGCGTGACGAACAATCTGGCACATGATGAAGGCGTTCTGTCTATGGCACGTGCAATGCATCCGGATTCTGCGGGAAGCCAGTTCTTTATCATGCATAAGAAATCCCCGCATCTGGATGGAGCATACGCTGCATTCGGAAAGATTACAGAGGGAATGGATGTTGTGAATAAAATTGCAGACACAGCTACAGACTACAGTGACAAGCCACTGGAGCCTCAGGTAATGAAAAAAGTGACAGTCGAGACTTTCGGAGAAGAGTACGGCGAGCCGGAGATGGCGTAGTTGATAAATGGTAAAAAGCGATATTCAAAAGGGCAGTTTTTGTACTTTGAAATGCACTTTGGATGTATATACGAGTTGTCATATTGATGAAAATCAATGCGACAACTCTACTTTTTTCTTCTATAAAAATGTGTTATACTAAGAAACTGGTAAAAATGAAAGGATATCACATTGTATATGGAAAAGAAATTACAAAATCCAGGTGTTGTGTTTGCTCTGGCTCTGCTTTGCTGTGCATTGTGGGGAAGTGCCTTTCCATGTGTGAAGATAGGATATGAATGGCTGGCGATCGAAGGCGCGGGCAGCCAGATCCTGTTTGCGGGATACCGGTTCTTCCTGGCGGGAATCTTTACATTTCTGATCGGAAGTTTTCTTGAGAAGCGCTGGCTTATGATCCGAAGAAGTTCTGTATTGCCGGTTTTCGGACAGGGAATGTTGCAGACATTTATACAGTACATCTGTTTTTATATCGGTCTTGCACATACAACCGGGGCAAAAGGTTCGGTGATCAATGCTTCGAACGCATTTTTTGCGTTGATATTTGCACATTTTATGATAAAATCAGAGAAAATGACGTGGAAGAAGAGCATCGGTTGCCTGATCGGGTTTGCCGGTGTGATCGTGATCAACCTGACACCGGGTGGAATGGCCGGTGGATTTCAGTGGATGGGAGAAGGGCTGATCCTGGTCTGTTCCATGGCATATGGAGCAAGTTCTGTGACATTGAAGCTGCTCTCGGGGAAAGAAACGCCCACTGCGATTACAGCTTTTCAGCTTTTATTCGGTGGAGGAATGCTGATTTTGGCAGGTGTTTTGCTTGGCGGCCACGTGCGTGGATTTACGATGCGGTCCGTGTTGCTTTTATTGTATATGGCACTGCTGTCCACGGCTGCATTCAGCATATGGGCGTTGCTTTTGAAGTATAACCCGGTTGGGAAAGTAGCGGTGTTTGGGTTTACGATCCCTGTTTTCGGGGTAGCACTCTCAGCAGTATTTCTTGGAGAGGACATCTGGAAAATACAGAATCTGGCGGCGCTGATTCTGGTCAGTGCAGGGATTATTTTTGTAAACAGAGAAAAGGAGTCTAAAAATGATACAGACCAAAGAGCTGATTTATGAATATGAAAAAAGAGATGAAGAGGGAAATATCATCGGCATGAAGCGTGCGATTGACGGCGTGGATATTGATATCCCGGAGGGGTCTTTTGTGGCAATCCTGGGACACAACGGTTCCGGAAAATCGACGCTGGCAAAGCATATGAATGCGATCCTGGTGCCGTCCGGCGGAACCATGTGGGTAAACGGAAGAGATACGAAAGATCCGGAGAATCTGTGGGATGTCAGACAATCCGCAGGAATGGTATTTCAGAATCCGGACAATCAGATCATCGGAACGGTGGTAGAAGAAGACGTCGGATTCGGACCGGAGAATCTTGGCGTGCCGGCGGACGAGATCTGGAAGCGGGTGGAAGAAAGCCTGAAAGATGTCGGAATGCTGGAGTATCGCAAGTCTTCCCCAAACAAGCTTTCCGGAGGACAGAAACAGCGAGTTGCCATTGCGGGCGTGATCGCTATGGAACCAAAGTGTATTGTTTTAGATGAGCCGACTGCTATGCTGGATCCGAATGGAAGAAAAGAAGTGATCAAAACTGTCCGCCGTCTGCAGAAGACGAAAAAAGTAACGGTGATCCTGATCACCCACTATATGGAAGAAGTGATCGAGGCCGATCAGGTATTTGTTATGGATAAGGGTCATGTTGTGATGCACGGAACTCCAAAAGAGGTATTCTCTCAGGAGGAAAAATTGAAAAAGTATCGTCTGGATGTACCACAGGTAACGATGCTGGCAGATGAACTGAGAAAAAGAGGTTTGGATATCCCGAAAGGAATCCTGAAGAAAGAGGAACTGGTGGAGGTATTATGTCGATTAAATTAAAACACATTCAGTATGTTTACGGTCAGGGAACTGCATATGAAAAACAGGCGTTAAAAGATGTCAGCCTCGAGATTCCGCAGGGACAGTTTCTCGGGATCATCGGTCATACAGGTTCCGGAAAATCAACACTGATCCAGCATTTTAATGGTCTGATCAAAGCTGCATCCGGAGAGTTGTATTATGAAGGAAAGAACATCTATGAAGACGGATACGATATGAAGTATTTAAGAAGCCAGGTAGGACTTGTGTTTCAGTATCCGGAGCATCAGCTGTTTGAAGTGGATGTTCTGACAGATGTATGCTTTGGTCCGAAAAATCAGGGGCTTTCAAAAGAAGAGTGCGAGAAACGGGCGAAAGAAGCTCTGGAACTGGTTGGTTTTCCGGAAGAATTATATTTACAGTCTCCGTTTGAGCTTTCCGGAGGACAGAAGAGAAGGGCGGCGATCGCGGGAGTTCTTGCCATGCGCCCGAAAGTACTGGTACTGGATGAACCGACTGCCGGACTGGATCCGAGAGGACGGGATGAGATTCTGGATCAGATTGCAGAGCTTCACAAGAAAACGGGAATCACTGTTATTTTGGTATCTCACAGTATGGAAGATATCGCGAAATATGTGGATCGAATTATTGTGATGAACCGCGGGGAAAAGTTTTTAGATGGAACGCCCCGGGAAGTGTTTGCACATTATCAGGAACTGGAAGAGGTTGGCCTTGCTGCGCCGCAGGTAACTTACATTATGCACGATCTGCGGCAGAATGGACTGCAGGTCGGCAATGATGTGACGACAGTAGAAGAGGCGGCAGATGAGATCATGCGCTATTTTAGAGGGAAGCATCCGGAGGAAACAAAATTATGATTCGAGATATTACAATTGGACAATACTATCCGGCAAACAGCGTAATACACCGTCTGGATCCCAGGGTGAAGATCGTGGCGACACTGTTATTTCTGATCTCGTTGTTTGTACAGAAAAGCGTACTCGGCTATCTGGTTGCAACCTTGTTCCTGGCAGGGGTGATCCATTTAAGTAAAGTGCCTTTGAAGTTTATTATGAAGGGCTTAAAACCGATTATGATCCTGCTCTTGATCACAGTAGCATTTAATCTGTTTTTGAATAACGGAGGAGAGGTGCTGGTTCATTTCTGGATTTTTCAAATTACAGAAGATGGACTGGAAATCTCGGTATATATGGCGATCCGTCTCATTTATCTGATCGCGGGATCGTCGATCATGACATTTACAACCACTCCGAATGCACTGACAGATGGGATAGAGAAGCTGCTCCGACCGCTGAACAAAGTGAAAGTTCCGGTACATGAGGTGGCAATGATGATGTCGATCGCGCTGCGCTTCATTCCGATCCTTCTGGAGGAGACAGACAAGATCATGAAAGCACAGATTGCACGTGGGGCAGATCTGGAGAGTGGAAATATCATTCAGAGAGCAAAGGCCATGATTCCGATTCTGGTTCCGTTGTTCGTATCGGCATTTCGCCGTGCCAATGATCTTGCCATGGCAATGGAGGCGCGCTGTTACCGTGGCGGAGAAGGGCGTACCAAGATGAAACCGCTCGTGTATCACAGCCGTGACAGAGTTGCGTATCTTGTGACAGCAGTGTATCTGGCTGTGATCATTGTGCTGGGAAGATTTGTGCCGTTTCATATCTGGATATTCTAGGACGAAGGAATTGAGAAAATTATGAAAAGATTGAAACTGACCGTTGCTTATGACGGAACGAATTATTGTGGATGGCAGATCCAGCCGAATGGAATTACGGTGGAAGAAGTTCTGAACCGTGCGCTCAGAAAACTGACAGGGGAAGAGATTACGGTCATCGGGGCAAGCAGAACAGATTCCGGGGTACATGCCCTTGGGAATGTGGCAGTGTTTGATTCTGAAACCTCCATTCCGCCGGAGCGGATTTCATATGCCCTGAACCAGAGGCTTCCGGATGATATTGTTGTGATCAGATCAGAAGAAGTGTCAGCAGACTGGCATCCGCGATACTGCAATTCAAAAAAAACGTATGAATATCATATTCTGAATGCGAAAATACCGGATCCCACAAGAAGGCTGACCCGGTATTTTGTGTCATTTGATCTGGATATTGAGAAGATGAAAAAGGCTGCACAGTATCTGGTAGGGACTCACGATTTTGTGAGTTTTTGTAATGTGCGTACGGATGTGGAGGATACCGTGCGTACGATTTACAGTCTGGATATTTTGCCGGTGGGAGATGAGATTACCATCCGGATACAGGGAAATGGATTCTTGTATAATATGGTGCGTATCATTGTGGGGACACTGGTGCGCGTGGGGCGGGGATTTTATACCCCGGAGCAGGTACAGGAGATTCTGGAAGCGAAGAACCGCAAAGCCGCAGGGGTGACAGCTCCGCCGCAGGGGCTGTTTCTTGTAGGAATCGAGTATGAAGAATAATATCTAAAAAGGAAAGCAATTTTTAGATTGTACAAAAGCAGGAAACAAGTATATAATAAATATGATTTATCCGTTTCGGATGAATGATGATCGGCCGCATTTTGGAGTTCGCGGGCTGGTATGGATAGAGGAGGAAATGGAACATGAGGATTATTGAAACAAAAGACTACAATGATATGAGCAAAAAAGCAGCGAATATTTTGTCTGCACAGGTGATCATGAAACCGGATTGTGTACTGGGACTGGCAACAGGTTCCACACCGATCGGTACATATGAGAAGCTGGTAGAATGGTATGAAAAAGGGGATCTGGACTTTTCTCAGGTGACTTCTGTCAATCTGGATGAATACAAAGGACTGGACCGTAAAAATGACCAGAGCTATTACTACTTCATGCATGAGCATCTGTTTAATCATGTAAACATCAAGGAAGAGAATACAAATGTGCCGGATGGTACACAGCCGGATGGAGAAAAGGAGTGTGCGCGCTATGAAGAACTGATCCGTTCTCTTGGCGGTGTGGATCTTCAGCTTCTCGGACTGGGACACAATGGTCATATCGGATTTAATGAACCTGCAGATGCATTTGATAAGACGACACACTGTGTAGATCTGACAGAGAGCACGATCGAAGCAAACAAGCGTTTCTTCGCATCCGCAGATGAGGTTCCGAGACAGGCATATACGATGGGAATCGGAACGATCATGCAGGCAAAGAAGATTCTGATCATTGTCAGCGGAGAAGATAAGGCAGATATTGTAAGAGATGCATTTTTTGGACCGGTTACACCACGGGTTCCGGCTTCAATCCTGCAGATGCACAGCGATGTGACACTGGTGGCAGATGAGGCAGCGCTGTCTAAAATCCCAAGATAAAAAAGCGTTGGTACATTTATACGAAAATATAAAAAAAATATAAACAATATTACCAAAATCTAAATTCGGGGCTGCCGGAAGGTTGACTTGAGGTGTCACCTCTGGTATAGTTTATATAACGAATTGAATCAAATTGGATTGTTACTGTCAGGCAGGCAAAACCAGTTTTACGAGAGAGTAATACCATAGGTTTATTCTCTTGTAAAGGCTGGTTTTTATTATTTTACGGGGAACTCCAGACACAACTGACAGAACAGGAAAAAGATTCGTATAAAAGAGGATTCGGTATAGAATGTTAATTGAAAAAATTATAAATAATAATATCGTGTCGGCTGTAGACAGCAAAGGAAGAGAAGTTGTTGTCATGGGACGCGGGCTTGGGTTTGGTATGAAGCCCGGCAGGCAGATTCAGGAGAACAAGATTGAGAAAGTGTTCCGGATCAAAAGTCAGACACTTGCAGAACAGTTTAAAGATCTTCTTGCAGACATGCCGCTTGAGCATGTAAAGGTATCCAGTGATATCATCACCTATGCGAAAGAAAATCTGAAGTTAAAGCTCAATCAGAGTATATATGTGACACTGACAGATCATATTAATTTCGCGATCACAAGATATCAGCAGGGGATTAAGCCGCAAAATGCATTGTTATGGGAGATTAAGAGGTTTTACTCGAGGGAATATGAATTGGGAATGTATGCGGTCAAGACGATTGAAGAAAAGCTGAGGATCCGGCTTCCGGAGGATGAGGCGGGATTTATCGCACTTCATTTCCTGAACGCAGAATATGGAACAGATATTCGGGATGCAGTGAAGTTTCCGAATCTGGTAAAAAAGATACTGGAAATTGTAGAAGAGAAGCTTCAGATTGAATTGGATGAAACATCTCTCCATTATGAGAGATTTGTAACACATATCAAGTTTTTGCTTCAGCGGGTCTACCGAAAAGAGCTTCTTCCGGATGAGGAGTCTGAACTGGCGGAGCTGATGCAGAAAAAATATCAGAAAGAATATGACTGCAGCAAGATGGTTGCTGCATATATTGAAGAAGAGACAAAATGCAGCCTGTCAGGAGAGGAGATCATGTATCTGGCGATCCACATCCGGAGAGTGACGACTGCGGAAGAATAAAAGGAGGAAGAAAGATGTTTGGACTTTTTAAGAAGAAAAAAGATAAAGCACATGTATTAGGAGCACCGGCAAAAGGGAAGGCAGTTTCTCTCAAAGAAGTCAGCGATCCGACATTCAGTGAGGGGATTCTGGGAGACGGAGTTGCGGTGATTCCATCAGAAGGCAAAATTTATGCGCCGGCAGACGGTACGATCGGAATGGTATTTGATACCCTTCATGCGATCAGTCTGACCACAGATTTTGGGGCAGAGGTTCTGATTCATGTGGGACTGGATACGGTACAGTTAAAAGGAGAGGGATTCGAAGGTCATGTAAAAGCCGGAGATACCGTGAAAAAGGGAGATCTGCTTTTGACAGTAGATCTTGAGAAGGTGAAAGCTGCAGGATATGATATCATCACACCGGTGCTGATCTGCAACACAGCAGATTATGCGGCTGTGACAGCTCAGGCAGACAAAGAGGTCAACGCCGGAGATGATGTTCTGACCGTAGAAGAAAAATAGTTTTATAGATATGGTTTTAAACCGGTGGTACTTGCCGGATTAAAATAAATAAAGGGATTCCAATAAGGAAAAGGATTTTGAGAAGGAGGAAAAGAAATGAAATTTTTACAAAAATTAGGTAAATCCTTAATGCTCCCGGTAGCATGTCTGCCTATCTGTGGTATCCTGATGGGACTTGGATACTGGATGTGTCCGGCTACAATGCAGGGTGGAGAAATTAACGGTATCATTCAGCAGATTGGTTTTTATCTGGTAAAAGCAGGGGGAGCTTTGATCGATAATATGGCAATCCTGTTCGCGATCGGTATTGGTGTTGGTATGGCAGATGATAATGATGGTACAGCTGCTCTTTCTGCGCTGGCTTCCTGGCTGATGATCACAAACCTGCTTTCTACAGCAAACGTTTCTGTTATCAGAACTCTGTCAGAAACTTCTACATTAGCATTCGATAAAATCGCGAATCCATTTATTGGTATCATCGCAGGTCTGATTGGATCTATGTGCTACAACAGATTTAAAAATACACAGCTTCCTGACTGGCTGTCATTCTTCAGCGGTAAACGTTGTGTGGCAATCGTATCAGGTGTTGTATCTATCATTGCATCTGTTGTATTGCTGTTTGTATGGCCGGTTATCTTCGGAGCACTGGTTGCACTTGGAGAAGCAATCGTAAGCCTGGATGCTGTTGGAGCTGGTATTTATGCATTCTTCAACAGACTGCTCATCCCATTCGGTCTGCACCATGCACTGAACAACGTATTCTGGTTCGATACGATCGGCCTTGGAGATCTGACACACTTCTGGGCAGGCGAGACATCAGCAGATGTTACATGGAGCCTTGGTATGTACATGTCAGGATTCTTCCCATGTATGATGTTCGGTATTCCTGGTGCTGCGCTTGCTATGGTACATACAGCAAAACCTGCTAAGAAGAAAGTTGCTATCGGTCTTGTTGCTTCTGCAGCGATCGCAGCATTCGTATGTGGTGTTACAGAGCCATTCGAGTTCGGATTCATGTTCCTTGCTCCAGTTCTGTATGTAATCTACGCTTTACTGTATGGTATTTTCGTAACAATTACAACATTGGTTGGATTCCGCGCAGGATTCAGCTTCTCAGCAGGTGCGACAGACTTGTTATTCTCAGCATCCCTTCCGGCTGCTCAGAAAACATGGATGATCATTCCTCTTGGAATCGCAGCATTCATCGTATTCTACGTGGTGTTCCGCTTCGCAATCGTGAAGTTCAACTTAAAGACTCCGGGACGCGAGGATGATGATGTAGATGAGACAACAGTAAAACTTGCAAACAATAACTTCACAGAAGTTGCTAAAATTATTCTGGAGGGTGTCGGCGGAAAAGAAAACGTAGCATCCATCGACAACTGCATCACAAGACTTCGTCTTGAAATCAAAGATTACACAAAAGTAGATGAGAAGAAGATCAAATCTGCAGGTGTTGCAGGAGTAATCCGTCCTGGAAAAACATCCGTACAGGTTATCATCGGAACAAAAGTTCAGTTCGTAGCTGACGAGTTCAAAAAATTGTGTAAATAAAATCAAAATTTAAATCCCTTTACTCATGAGGCCGCTGTAAGCGGCCTTTTTGAGTGGAGTGGAGGGAATAAGAAGTTTGTTGAAATCAAATGGAAAGTATGATAGACTCTCAAACAGGAAAGACCTGTGACAGGGGGCGCACAGGACAGCATACGAAGTTATTATATTGCGTTGCTTACCTTTCTTGATAAGAGAAATAAGTGAAAATAAAAATGAAAAATTGTAGAGAGGCAGACCAAAATGAATTACATTTTAGAGACATGTGCGGACAGTGTGCAGTCCGCGATCGAAGCGAAAAAAGGCGGAGCGAACAGAATCGAGCTCTGTTCCAATCTGGTGATCGGAGGGACTTCCCCGGGAGAATCCTTATTCCGTCAGGTGAAGGAGCAGACAGGTTTAAATGTGCGTGTACTTCTTCGTCCGAGATTTGGGGATTTCTGTTATGATAACTACGAGTTTCGTATGATTCTGGATGAAGTCAGAATGTTCCGTAAACTGGGGGCGGACGGCATTGTGATTGGAATTTTGAATCCGGACGGAACGTTGAATATGGAGCAGATGAAGGCTCTTGTGGAAGAAGCGGGGGACATGGGAATTACGCTGCACCGTGCCTTTGATGTTTGCCGGGATCCTTATGAGGCAATGGAGCAGTGTATTTCACTGGGGATTGATACGATCCTTACAAGCGGACAGAAAAGCTCTGCCTGGGAGGGACGTGATCTGATCAAGGATCTGGTGAAGAAAAGTGCAGGCAGGATCGAGATTCTGGCGGGGGCAGGTATCAATCCGGAGAGTATCGCAAAACTGGCTCCTTACACAAATGCGAAGGCATACCATATGTCCGGAAAAGTCGTGATTGACAGCCGGATGGAGTTTCGGAGAGAAGGTGTACCGATGGGGATTCCGGGATTCAGTGAATTTGAGATCTGGCAGACTTCGGCAGAGAACATCCGTAAAGCAGTGCAGGTGCTGCAGGAACTTTAGAAAATCTCAAATCAGCCTTGACAAACAAGGGGGAATGGGATAAGATTTCGATAGTATATGAAACAGGCAAAGAAGAGAACAAGTAGTACAGGAATGGACGAAGACAGAAAGCAGCCGGGTGATGAGAGGCGCATGAGGACATCTTGTATGAATACATCTCAGAGCTTCACACCGAACTCCTGCAGGAAAGTAGGCTGTGACGGATTGGTGCACGTTATCGTACTGAGTGATTGAGCGTTGAATGGATGCGAGATTGACTCACAGAGGCAGAGGGCGCGAGCCGTCTGTGAAAAAAGGTGGTACCACGAGCTTATGAGCCCTCGTCCTTTCGGATGAAGGCTCTTTTTATATTTTAGGAAAGTGAGGATGTATCAAATATGCAGATTTATGATGAATTGAAAGCAAGAGGTCTGATCGCACAGGTGACAGACGAGGAGAGAATTTCCAAACTGGTTAATGAAGGAAAGGCAACATTTTATATTGGATTTGATCCGACAGCGGACAGTCTTCATGTAGGACACTTTATGGCACTTTGTTTGATGAAACGTCTGCAAATGGCAGGCAACAAACCGATCGCTCTGATCGGAGGAGGAACAGGATATATCGGAGACCCGTCTGGAAGAACAGATATGCGTTCTATGATGACACCGGAGCAGATTCAGCACAACTGTGACTGTTTCAAAGAACAGATGAGTAAATTTATTGATTTCTCAGAGGGAAAAGCATTGATGGTCAACAATGCAGACTGGCTGTTAGATCTTAATTATGTAGAGCTGCTTCGTGAAGTAGGAGCGCACTTCAGTGTGAATCGTATGTTGACTGCAGAGTGTTACAAACAGAGAATGGAGAAAGGTTTGAGTTTCCTGGAGTTTAACTACATGATCATGCAGGCGTACGATTTCTATGCACTGTACCAGAAATACGGATGTAACCTGCAGTTTGGCGGGGATGACCAGTGGAGCAACATGCTGGCAGGAACAGAGCTGATCCGTCGGAAACTGGGAGAAGATGCAAGCGCTATGACAATTACATTGCTTTTGAATTCGGAAGGAAAGAAAATGGGAAAAACACAGTCCGGTGCAGTGTGGCTGGATCCAAATAAGACTTCTCCATTTGATTTCTATCAGTACTGGAGAAATGTGGCAGATGCAGATGTTCTGAAATGCATCCGTATGCTGACATTCCTTCCGTTGGAAGAGATTGACAAGATGGATTCATGGGAAGGTGCACAGCTTAACACCGCCAAAGAAATCCTTGCATTTGAACTGACAAAGCTGGTACATGGAGAAGAGGAAGCAAATAAGGCACAGGAGAGTGCAAGAGCATTGTTCAGCCAGGGAAATGCAGCACAGATGCCGACAGCAGAGCTGACAGAAGAAGATTTTGAAGGAAATGAGATTGATATTCTGACACTGCTCTTAAAGAGTGGTCTGGTTCCATCTAAATCTGAGGCGAGACGTGCAGTACAGCAGGGTGGAGTTGCAGCAGACGGAGAGAAAGTTGCAGACATTCATGCGGTATTTACAAAAGATGCACTGTCAGGAGAGGGTATCGTTCTGAAAAAAGGTAAGAAAAACTTCAGGAAGGTAGTTGTAAAATAAAAAAATCTCATATAGAGAGTATTCGGAACAAACATTCCCGGATGTAATTGAAGTATTTTATTTATAATAGAACGTAAACATGATCTGTTTTCAGATAGAGGATTGTCTGAGAGCAGATCATGTTTTTGTATAATCAGGCAGGTTCCTCTGTCAGCATCATCCCGTCATCCAACACAAACTGACGGAATTTCTGTACTACAGGCGGTATAAATACGCAGTCATTATGCACCATAAAGAATGCCCGCTCATAATTTGGAGAGCGGATCTGAAGAATGTTGACGTTCAGTTTCTGTAAAATATCCATATAAGGTACAACAGCGATACCGAATCCCTGTGCGACCAGACCTGCAATGACCTGATCTTCTTCGGTCTCATAGGCTATTTTAGGAGAGGCGCCTGTCCTGGCAAACATCTGGTCAATGACATTTCGGATACCGGCGCTCTTTTCAAAGAAGATCTGCGGATAAGGAATGGTCTCAACAAGATCCACGCTGTCCTTAGCAGACAGTGGATGAGACTGCGGTGTGATCAGGATCAGATTCTGCTTCTGTATCGGAACCGCTGTAAATTTGTGTTCTTCAGATGGCTGAGAGCAGAATACAAGATCATATTTTCGTGCAGCCAGACCATCCAGAAGATATTGCGTGACACCTGTATGAAAAGTAAACTGGATGTCCTGTCCCGGGTTCGCTTTCAGGAAACCGGCAGCCAGACGGGGAATGTATTCGATTCCAAGAGGCCTGAGCATCCCGATGCGGATCAGACCTTCGCCCCGTGCATTTCTGTGGAGTGTTGTGATTCCTTCATCCAGAGTAGACAGCGTGTGTTCCGCACAGGAGAGAAATTCTTCTCCGAATCGTGTCAGGGTTGTATTTCTTCCGTTTTTTTCAAACAGCGGGATCCCCAGCTCTTTTTCCAGCTGTGCGATCGCGTGGCTCAGACTTGGCTGTGAAATGCAAAGCTGTTCTTCTGCTTTTGTTCTTTTTTAAAATCCTGAGTTTGGAGAAGGTTCACAGTTATTGTGAACAGTAATGATTTACAAAATATTCATAGAAAACTGGATAAAAAATATTGAATGATTGTATATTCTAACATATAATATTACGCAAGAGACACTGAAAATGTAATAAAATATACAAAAATGTATCAAAAGGAGGGTTATATGTTAGATCAAAGCTACTATGACAAAGCAGATGAGATCGTTGCATCACATGGAGCTTATCAGGAATCTCTGATTCCGATCATTCAGGATATCCAGAGCGAATATCGCTACCTGCCGCCAGAGCTTTTAAGCTATGTTGCGGAAAAAATCGGCATCAGTGAGGCCAAAGCGTACAGTGTGGCAACATTTTATGAGAATTTCTCATTTGAACCAAAAGGAAAATATGTCATTAAGGTCTGTAATGGTACAGCATGTCATGTGAGAAAATCAATTCCGATTCTGGAAAGGCTCTACAGTGAGCTGGGGATTTCCGGAGAGAAGAATACAACAGATGATATGCTGTTTACTGTTGAGACGGTTTCCTGCTTAGGAGCCTGTGGACTTGCGCCTGTTTTGACGGTGAATGATACGGTTTATCCGAAGATGACGCCGGATGCGGCAGCGGAACTGATTCACGAGTTGAGAGGAGCGTAAGGCATATGAAGAGAATTGAAAACAGAGAGATTCTGCAGCAGGTCCGAAAAGAAACTTCAGAAAAGATTGAAAAAAGCCGATGCCGGATTTTAATCTGTGCGGGAACCGGCTGTCTGGCAGGTGGTTCCGGGGAGATTTATGAGAAAATGTGTGAGCTCACCGCAGAGAATCCGGATGTGGATGTGTTCTTTGGACCGGAGATCGCTCACACAGAGGCAGAACAAAAGACGGGACCTGTGGAAGTGAAAAAGAGCGGATGTCATGGGTTTTGTGAAATGGGACCGCTGATGCGGATTGAACCGATGGGGATTTTGTATACCAAAGTCCAGTTGAGTGATTGTGAAGAGATTTTTCACCGGACAATTGAACGGGGAGATGTGATTCGGCATCTCTTATTTAAACAGGATGGAATTGAATATAAGAAACAGGAAGAGATCCCGTTTTATAAAAAGCAGACAAGAAATGTTCTCAAAAACTGCGGACATATCGATTCGGAGCATATTCAGGAATACATAGCTGCAGGCGGATACCGTGCCCTGGAGAAGGTGCTTTTTGAGATGACTCCTGCACAGGTGATCGAGGAGATTTCGGAATCCAACTTACGAGGCCGGGGAGGCGGCGGATTCCCGACCGGATATAAGTGGTCACAGGTAGCACGCCAGCCGGAGAAGGTGCGTTACATTGTCTGTAACGGAGACGAGGGGGATCCGGGAGCTTTTATGGACCGCAGTATTATGGAAGGCGATCCGCACAAGATGATCGAGGGTATGATGATCGGGGCTTATGCGGTAGGTGCAAGAGATGGCTATATTTATGTGCGGGCAGAGTATCCGCTGGCGATCAGTCGGTTGAAGCTGGCGATCAGCCAGGCAGAAGAGTGCGGACTTTTAGGTGATCTCATTCTGGGTACAGATTTTTCATTCCATCTCCATATCAATCGCGGGGCGGGAGCATTTGTCTGCGGCGAGGGAAGTGCATTGACAGCGTCCATTGAAGGCAGCAGAGGAATGCCGCGTGTGAAACCTCCTCGTACTGTAGAGAAGGGATTGTTTGCGAAACCTACGGTGCTTAATAATGTAGAGACATTTGCCAATGTCCCGATGATCATCAATGAGGGAGCCGGATGGTTTAAGAGTATTGGACCTGAGAACAGTCCGGGTACAAAGGCATTTGCGCTGACCGGAAGTGTGAAGCATACCGGTCTGATCGAGGTGCCGATGGGGACTTCCTTAAGAGAGGTGATTTACGATATCGGCGGCGGAATCAAAGAGGACGGTAAATTTAAGGCAGTACAGATCGGCGGACCGTCCGGCGGATGTCTGGTTACAAGGCATCTGGATGTCAATCTGGATTTTGATTCTCTTAAGAAGATGGGAGCAATGATCGGTTCCGGCGGTCTGGTTGTCATGGATGACCACACTTGTATGGTGGAGGTTGCCCGGTTCTTTATGAATTTTACGCAGAATGAGAGCTGTGGAAAATGTGTGCCGTGCAGGGAAGGTACCAAGCGGATGCTGGAGATTCTGGAGCGGATCGTGGCAGGCAACGGAAAACTGGAAGATCTGGATCTTCTGGAGGAACTGGCAAATATGATTACAGAGACAGCTCTTTGCGGTCTCGGGAAGAGTGCGGCTCTGCCTGTTGTGAGTACATTGAAATTGTTCCGGGATGAGTATGTGGAGCATGTGGTGGATAAGAAGTGCGTTTCTCATACTTGTACAGCACTTAGAAGATACATTATCAGTCCGGAGCGCTGCAAGGGATGTTCCAAGTGCGCAAGAAACTGTCCGGTGGGAGCGATCAGCGGAAGAATCAAAGAACCGTTTGTAATTGACAATGACAAGTGCATCAAGTGCGGAGCGTGTGAGAGTTCCTGTGCGTTCGGTGCCATTCATATAGAAGAGTAGGAGGCAGAAGATATGGGATATATGACAATTAATAACAGACGGGTAGCATTTACAGATGAGAAAAATGTCCTTTCTGTAATCCGAAAATCAGGAATTGATCTTTCTACGTTCTGCTATCACTCGGAACTGTCAACATACGGCGCCTGTCGTATGTGCGTGGTGGAAGACGACAGGGGGAAGATTTTTGCATCCTGCTCCGAAGTACCAAGAGACGGAATGGTGATCTATACGCATACACCACGGCTGCAGCATCACAGAAAGATGATCCTCGAATTGCTGCTTTCTTCTCACTGCAGAGACTGTACGACCTGTACCGAGAACGGAGTCTGTACGTTGCAGAAACTGTCCCGCCAGCTGGGGATTGACGAGGTGAGATTTGAGAATCACAAACCAATTCTGCCGTTGGATGAGTCTTCAGAATGTATTGTGAGAGATCCCAACAAATGCATTCTGTGTGGAGATTGTGTAAGAACCTGTGAGGAGATCCAGGGACTGGGGATTCTTGATTTTGCCTTCCGTGGTTCCAAGATGCAGGTAATGCCGGCATTTGACCGGGCGATGTCTCAGACAGACTGTGTGGGATGCGGACAGTGCCGGGTCGTATGTCCGACCGGAGCTATCAGTATTAAGCAGGATATTGCTCCTGTCTGGACAGCCCTGGCAGATAAAGATACCCGTGTGATCGCACAGATTGCGCCCGCAGTCCGCGTGGCAATTGGTGACAAATTTGGAATTCCGAAAGGTGAGAATACGCTGGGGCGGTTGGTGGCAGCTCTGAGAATGATTGGATTTGACGAAATCTATGATACCAATTTTGGAGCAGATCTTACCGTGATGGAAGAGTCAAAAGAACTGGTAGAGCGTCTGGAATCCGGGGAGAATCTTCCGCTGTTTACTTCCTGCTGTCCGGCATGGGTAAAATTCTGTGAGAACCGTTATCCTCAGTTTCGCAAGAATCTCTCCACCTGCCGTTCCCCGCAGGCGATGTTTGGGGCGCTTCTGAAAGAAGAAGCCAGAACAGAAGAGAAAAAGGCAGCGCAGGAAGGAACGAAGAACCGCAAAACAGTTGTGATTTCGATCATGCCGTGTACTGCAAAGAAAGCAGAGATCAAACGTCCGGAGCATTTTACCGAAGGAAAGCAGGATGTAGATTATGTACTTACAACAACAGAAGTAACACGGATGATTCAGGAAGCTGGTATTGATCTTTCCCGGATTGAACCGGAAGCGCTGGATATGCCGTTTGGACTTTCATCCGGTGCCGGAGCAATCTTTGGTGTGACCGGTGGCGTGACAGAAGCTGTTCTGCGCCGGCTGAAAAACAACAGCAGTTCGGAAGTGCTGGATGCAATCAGTTTTACCGGAATCCGCGGTGTGGACGGAATCAAGGAGGCATCGGTAGATCTGAACGGGCGAGAAGTAAAAATTGCAGTCGTAAATGGACTGCATTGCGCCAAAGAACTGCTGGATCGGATGAAAGACGGAGAAGTGCATTATGACTTTGTAGAAGTGATGGCATGCAAGAGAGGATGCATTGCAGGGGGCGGACAGCCGGTTCCGATTGGACCGAGGACGAAGAAAGCCCGTCTGGAAGGCATTTACAAGATCGACAGCATGGCACAGATCAAGCTGTCCAATGAGAATCCGATCGTGGCAACGGTATATAATGGAATTTTAAAAGGCAAGGAGCATAAATTGCTGCATAATCCAACTGTTGCTGTTGGGCAAGGTCAGGATCAGGAGTAAGAATATAGAGTAATAGAAGGCGGAAGCATGAGATGAGAAAAGTCATTTTGTGCTTCTGTTTCTTTCTATGTCTCTTTCAAGTTTAAATCTTATCTTTTTTAGCAGAGTTTTTGAAACAAAATGGAAAAAACTCTCCGATTATGGTATCCTTATGCGTATGAGAAACGAACAATCAACAGGAGAGGAATCATATGAAAAAATTAGCAGCAGTGCTGATCCTGACAGCAGCGATCACGATGACCGGATGTCAGGGCAGCAAACAAGAGGAGAAGCCGGCAGCATCAAAAACAGAAGAAGTGAATCAGGCATCTGATGAACTGAAAGAAAAGCTTGGTGACGGCTATATTCTGCCGAGTGAGGCAGTGACAAAGGTTCTGGCAAAGAAATGGGATGTAGTCGGAACAGAATCGGTTTATGATCTGAAGGAGGATGGAACCGGGACACTGGACGGAAAAGCACTTACGTTTGAGTGTGGATTTGACGAAGATGACAATATTACAATGGGGATCAAGATGGACGGGGAAGAGAAAGAACAGCTGTATGCGATTGAGGATGATACGACAGGGTATGGTCTGAAGCTTAAGTCACTGGACGGAGGCAAGGATATGGAATTGTTTCAGTCGGACATCAAGCGTATTGATATATCAGATGCACAGGCATCCGGGCTTCTGGGAACCTGGAAAGATGACAATGAGAATGAATACACATTCAAAAAAGACGGAACTGTTGTGATCAAAGGATCCTCAGGAAAAACAAAGGGAACATTTGGCGTTGTCAAAGATGCAGAAGGTATTTTGAAACTGAATCTGGTCATGGAGGGCGGCAGTCTGGAATATGAGTATACATTAAGTGAAGATCATACGGTTCTGGAATTGTGCAGTCCGGGAACGGACACGATACACCGGTGGACAAAAGCATAGGATATATGATATAATAGCCTTTATTGAATGTCCATTTTGCGGCAGAGACAGATTTGAAAAGAAGGAGTGAGCGGTATGGAATTAGTGACAGTTCGGGAATTATTTAAAAATAGAGAACAGTATCTGGATAAAAAAGTAACTGTAGGGGGATGGATCCGCAGTATTCGCGATTCCAAGACATTTGGATTTATCGTGGTAAATGACGGTTCTTATTTTGAGCCTCTGCAGGTGGTATATCATGACAAAATGGAGAATTTTGATGAGATCTCCAGACAGAATGTCGGAGCAGCGATCATTGTGACCGGTACACTGGTAGCGACACCACAGGCAAAACAGCCGTTTGAGATTCAGGCAGACGAAGTGACAGTAGAGGGAGCGTCCGCACCGGACTATCCGCTGCAGAAGAAGCGCCACAGCTTTGAATATTTGAGAACGATCTCTCATTTACGTCCGAGAACGAACACATTCCAGGCCGTATTTCGAGTACGTTCCATGATCGCATATGCGATCCACCAGTTCTTCCAGGAGAGAGGATTTGTGTATGTACACACACCACTGATCACAGGAAGTGACTGTGAAGGTGCAGGTGAGATGTTCCAGGTGACGACACTGGATCTGAAAGATGTACCAAAGAGTGCAGACGGAAGCATTGATTACAGCAAAGATTTCTTTGGAAAAGAGACGAATCTGACAGTGAGCGGACAGCTCAACGGAGAGACATTTGCACAGGCATTCAGGAGCATTTATACATTTGGACCGACATTCCGTGCCGAGAACTCCAACACGACAAGACATGCGGCAGAGTTCTGGATGATCGAGCCTGAGATTGCATTTGCAGATCTGGAAGACAATATGGATTTGGCAGAGTCCATGTTAAAATATGTAATCTCCTATGTTCTGGAGAATGCTCCGGAAGAGATGAACTTCTTCAACTCATTTGTGGACAAGGGACTGCTTGACCGTTTGAACAATGTGGTAAATTCAGACTTTGCAAGAGTGACTTACACAGAAGCGGTTGATATTCTGATGAAGAACAACGACAAGTTTGAATATAAAGTTTCCTGGGGGACAGATCTGCAGACAGAGCATGAGCGTTATCTCACAGAAGAGATCTACAAACGTCCGGTATTCGTGACAGACTATCCGAAGGAGATCAAAGCATTCTATATGAAACAGAATGATGACGGCAAGACAGTGGCAGCAGTAGACTGTCTGGTACCGGGAATCGGAGAGATCATCGGAGGAAGCCAGAGAGAGGACGACTTCGAAAAACTTCGCACAAGAATGGCAGAGATGGATCTGAACGAGGAGGATTACAAGTTCTATCTGGATCTGAGAAAATATGGTTCTACGAGACATGCAGGATTTGGTCTTGGATTTGAAAGATGTGTGATGTATCTGACAGGTATGTCCAATATCCGTGACGTGATTCCGTTCCCGAGAACTGTAAATAACTGTGATTTATAAGATTTCCAGGGAGAAGTCTATAAGAGAATTGAAAGAGGGTGGCCAAAGGCAGTGTGCTTTTGAGCACCCTCTTTGCTGATAAAAGAGACAGGAGGGAGATACCATGGTAAAATGGATTCACATTGCGGATGTTCATCTGGGTGCGTCTCCGGATGCGGGAGACGCTTATTCAAAGGTGCGGCCGCAGGAATTGTGGGATACCTTTGCGGAAGTGATCGACATCTGTGAGCGAGAACAGACGGATCTGCTTCTCATTGCGGGGGATCTGTTCCACAGACAGCCGCTGAAGAAAGAATTAAAAGAAGTGGATTATTATTTTTCCCGACTTTCCCGGACAAAGGTTGTTCTGATTGCCGGGAACCATGATTTTTTAAAGCAGGATTCTTACTACCGGAGCTTTCAGTGGAGCAGCAATGTATATCCGCTGTTTGACAAAGAGCCGGAGTGTGTGATCTTTGAGGATCTTGATGTGGCAGTGACGGGATTCAGCTATGAGTCACGGGAGATACTGACACCTTTTGATGGAGGGATCCGTGCGGAAGGAGACGCAAAGTATGAGATTCTTCTGGTTCACGGCGGAGATGAAAAACATCTTCCGATACAGAAAAGTCTGTTGGAAAAAAGCGGATTCGACTATATTGCCATGGGGCATATCCACAAGCCGCAGCAGGTGATCCCGGGACTTGCAGCATATGCGGGTGCATTGGAACCGACCGATAAGAATGATACAGGAAAGCATGGATTTATCAGGGGAGAGATTTCAGAAAGAGGCACTAGATTTGAATTTGTACCACTGGCAAAACGGGAATATCTGCATTTGGTGCTCGAGACAGAGAGCCGGATGGGAAATGCAGAAGTGCGGGAACTGATCCGGGGACAGATTCAGGAGCATGGAAGAGAGAATCTCTACAAATTCATTCTGACGGGAAAGAGGGATCCGGATATTGAATTTGATACGGGTTCCAAGGATAGATATGGGAATATTCTGGAAATTGTGGATGAGACGATTCCGGATTATGATTTTGAAGAACTGTGGAAGGCAAATCAGGAGAATCTGATCGGAAAATACATTGAAGCGTTTGGGGGATGTGAGACAGGAAGCGTAGAGTATGAGGCGCTTTGTGAAGGAATTCAGGCATTGATGGCAAACCGGCAGTAGGAGAAGGCATGAAGATAAAAGAGATTGAGATCAAAAACTTTGGAAAATTTTCAAATCAGAGATTTGTGTTTCGGGACGGGATTCAGGTGTTCTATGGAGAAAATGAATTCGGAAAGTCCACGATTTACGGATTTTTAAAAGCGATGCTCTTCGGGATGGAAAGAGGACGGGGAAAAGCGGCGCACAACGATGCGTTCAGCCGGTTTGAACCGTGGGAGAATCCGAATGAATACGCCGGAGCGATGCGGTTTTCCTGTGGTGAGAAGACCTTTTGTCTGAAACGGCGTTTTGACCGGTACACAAAAGGCGCAGTGCTGATCTGCGAGGACGACGGTGAGGAACTTTCTGTGGAGCATGGTGATCTGGATATGCTGTTAAATGGATTGACAGCGGAACAGTTTGAAAATATGGCAGCGATTGGACAGCTTGGAGCAAGACCCGGGCAAAGTCTGGCGGCAGAGCTTCAGAATTATGCAGCAAATTATTACGAAACAGGAAACAGCGGAGTAGATCTGGCAGGGGCAGAGGAGCGCTTAAAGCAGCGCAAAAAGGAAATCACCCGGAAATGGAAGCAGCTGGAATCGGAAAAAGCAGAGAAACGGCAGGCACTTCAACGAAAATATCAGTATATTCAGCAGGAAAAGATGCGTTTGGAGTCAGAGATGCAGGAAAAGAAGCGGCAGCTTGCAGATTTAAGAGAACCTGAGCATGTGACAGAAGAGGAGAAGAAAAAAATCAGCTGGCAGATAATCGCAGCCATATGTCTGTTGGCAGTTGGCATGCTTCTGCACAGTGTATATACATTGATTCCAGTCATGGTAAGTATTTTGTTTCTTATTTGGGGAATGAAAGACGCGCAGACACAAAAAAGTGTCCGGATCAAAGAACGAGAAACGATGGGATCCGGTTACAGGGAGAAAAAGCAGAAGCTGCACTGGACGCTGCAGCGCATCGGGGAGGAACAGAAGGAAAAGCACATCAGTTTAAATAATGTAAAAGAACAGTTGGAGGAGCTGGATTTTTCCGGAGAAGAGGAGCAGAGGCTGAAAAAGACGGCACGGGCACTGGAGATTGCATCCGAGACAATGGAGAAGGCAGCGGCATCCATGTCAAAAGATTTCGGTACAGTACTGAATGAAAAAGCATCAAAAATCCTTGCGAAAGTGACAGATGGAAAGTATACAAGGCTTCTGATTGAGGATTCTCTGAAACTGATCCTTTTATCAGAAGGGCGGCGGATCCCGGCAGAACGAGTCAGCAGGGGAACCGTGGAGCAGGTTTATTTTGCGCTTCGAATGGCAGCTCTTGAGATTCTGTATGGCGAGGAAGTTCCGGTGATCCTGGATGATGCGTTTGGATGTTATGACGAAAAAAGATTAAAATATACGCTAAAATGGTTGAGCGAACAGTCAAGACAGGTTATAATACTTAGTTGCCAAAAACGTGAACTTGAAATTTTAAATGAGATAGAAATGGAAAGACAGGGTAGACCATAGAATAAAGGGGAAGAGTTTCAATGAAAATAGAATTGCCAAGAAAAGTAGTTTTGATTATTAAAAACTTACAGAGACATGGTTATGATGCATATGCGGTGGGCGGCTGTGTCCGGGATTCCATTCTGAACAGAAAACCGGAGGACTGGGATATCACGACTTCTGCAAAGCCGGAGCAGGTGAAGCGGATCTTCCGACGTACCGTGGACACCGGGATCGAGCATGGGACGGTAACAGTTCTGATTGGAAAAGACGGATTTGAGGTGACCACTTACCGGGTGGACGGACTGTATGAGGATGGCCGTCATCCGAAAGAAGTGACATTTACAAGCCGGCTGGAGGAAGATTTAAAGAGACGGGATTTCACGATCAACGCCATGGCATACAATGATGATGAGCGCCTGGTGGATGCGTTTGGCGGAATGAGGGACTTGAATTATCACCTGATCCGTTGTGTGGGTGATCCGAAGGAGCGTTTTTCAGAGGATGCACTTCGGATTCTGCGCGCAGTACGTTTTTCTGCGCAGCTGGCATTTCCAATCGAGCCGGAGACCGCAGAAGCGATCAAAAGTCTGGCTCCGAATCTGGAAAAGATCAGTGCAGAGCGGATTCAGGCAGAGCTGGTAAAACTGCTGGTATCCGATCATCCGGAGCGGATTCAGGATGCCTGTGAGCTGGGAATCACAAAAGTGGTGCTTCCGGAATGGGATGACATGGTCGGTGTGAAGCAGAATACGCCACATCATAAATATGATGTAGCTGCACACACAGTTCATGCGCTGCAGAATGTAAAGAATGATAAAGTCCTCAGACTAACCATGTTGTTCCATGATATGGGAAAACCAGTAATGAAGACCACAGATGAAAATGGAAGAGACCATTTCAAAGGGCATGCGATCGCCAGCGAGCAAATTGCAAAAACAGTGATGAAACGTTTGAAATTTGATAATGATACGATTCGAAAAGTAACAAAGCTTGTTGCGTATCATGATTACCGGATGGAACCGACCGGAGCGAACGTGCGCCGCGCCATGCATGAGATCGGGGTGGAACTCTTTCCATATTATCTGGCAGTCCGGCTTGCAGATACAAAAGCGCAGAGTTCTTATGAACGCAGAGGAAAGCTGGAAAATATCATTCAGATCAGAGAACTGTATCGAAATGCGCTGCGAAACAAAGAATGTGTGACATTAAAAGATCTGGCAGTGACAGGAACGGATCTGATCAATCTCGGAATAGCGCCGGGAAAAGAACTGGGAACGCTCTTAAATGAGCTGCTGGATATGGTGATCGAAGATCCGGCATGGAATCAAAAAGGAAAATTGTGTGATTACGTGAAAGAAAGATTTGGCTTTTAGCATACTTGCTCACCGGGATTCATAGATTAGAAAGAGTCATGAATCCGCCCTGCTTTCGGCGGGGCAAAGTGCAGGGGGCAAGTATGAGAGAATATGAGTTAGAAGTTCTGGAACAGTATGACATAGAAGTAATAAGCACCCGCAAGACAAGGGGTGCTTATTTTTGCAATACAAAGGAGGGACTGATGCTGCTCGGACCGGCAGGAATTTCGGTTGGGCGCGCACCTCTGATGTATGTTTTGCTCTGTTATCTGGAATCCAGACACGGAATGAAGGTGGACACACCCATCTTTACGAAGGCGGGAAAACTCTTTAGCGTATCCCAGGATGGAACAAAGTACATGCTGAAAAAATGGGTTTCGGGAAGAGAGTGTGAGGTACGAAGGGAGCGGGATGTGCTGGAAGCGGCACAGGCTCTCGGACTTTTGCATCAGAGAATGGATTGGGGAGAAATTCTTGGCGACGGTGCGTGGACAAAAGAAAAGATGCAGGAGATGATTCCTCAGGCTTCGGATCATGAACCTGTTTTAGAGATAGAACTGAAACCTTTTGCAGGAAGAGATATGCTGTCAGAATTAAGGCGGCATAACCGGGAATTGAAAAAAGTGCGGGCATTTATCCGTTCCAGGGTCACAAAAAATGAATTTGAGCGTCGTTTTCTGGCACATTTTGAGAGAATGTATGAGATGGCGCAAAGTGTGACAGAACGGATGGAATGCTCCGGATATCCGGAATTGTACAAAGACAATCTAAAAGCCGGAAAGCTGATACACGGAGATTATAATTATCACAACATCTGGATCAGTTCCGGCAGGATTGCAGTCACCAATTTTGAGCATTTCAGAATGGATGTACAGGTACAGGATCTGTATTATTTCCTGCGAAAGGTGATGGAAAAATATCAGTGGAAAGAAAGTCTGGGAAGAAAGATTCTGGAGATGTATGAGAGCGTCCGTCCTCTGGAGGACAGGGAAAAGGAATTTCTCGCACTTTGCCTGGCTTATCCGGAGAAGTTCTGGAAGACAGCAAATCTGTATTCGAACTCCAATAAGGCGCGGATTCCGGAGAAAAGTGTAGAAAAACTGCAGACTGCAATCGGACAGCAGGCAGAAAAAGAGCGATTTTTAGAAAATATATTCACTTTTCATTTATAGGCGGCTGTTGTATAATAGAACCATACTATATTGCAGGAGGTGCCTAAGATGGGTTACAAAGAAATATACAATGAGTGGTTGACAAATGCTTATTTTGATGCAGATACAAAAGCAGAACTGGAGCGTATCGCATCAGATGAGAACGAGATCAAAGAGCGTTTTTATACAGATTTAGAGTTTGGTACAGCAGGACTTCGGGGAATTATCGGAGCCGGAACGAACCGTATGAATATTTATACAGTGAGAAAGGCAACACAGGGACTGGCAAACTATATTTTAAAGAGTGGAAACGCAGAAAAAGGAGTTGCCATCGCATTTGACTCACGCCGGATGTCACCGGAATTTGCACAGGAAGCGGCATGCTGCCTGGCTGCGAACGGAATCAAAGCCTATGTATTCGATTCTCTTCGTCCGACACCGGAGCTTTCTTATGCAGTCAGAAAACTCGGATGTATTGCCGGAATCAACATTACAGCCAGCCATAATCCACCGGAGTACAATGGTTATAAGGTATACTGGGAAGATGGCGCGCAGATCACACCGCCTCATGACAAAGGAATCATGGATGAAGTCAAGGCAGTGACAGATTATACGACTATGAAGACGATGCCGGCAGAGGATGCCAAAGCAGCCGGACTCTACGAAGTGATCGGAGCAGAGGTGGATGATGCCTACATAGCAGAGCTGAAAAAGCAGGTGATCCATCAGGATGCCATTGATGCAGTTGGAAAAGATCTGAAGATCGTATACAGTCCGCTTCATGGAACGGGAAATATTCCTGCCCGCAGAATTTTAAAAGAGCTCGGTTTTGAGAACGTATACGTAGTCAAAGAGCAGGAACTGCCGGACGGCGAATTCCCGACTGTTTCTTATCCGAATCCGGAGGCGGCAGAGGCATTTGAACTGGGACTTAAGCTGGCAAGAGAAGTGGATGCAGACATTGTGCTTGCTACAGATCCGGATGCAGACCGTCTGGGTGTCCGGGTAAAAGATAAAAACGGTGAATATCACGATCTGACAGGAAATATGTCCGGCTGTCTCCTTGCAGACTATGAGATCGGACAGAGAAACGCATTGAGAGGACTTCCTGAGGATGGATATCTCATCAAAACGATCGTTACAACAAATATGGCAGATGCGATTGCAGATTACTATAACACAGGGCTGATTGAAGTTCTGACCGGATTCAAATATATCGGACAGCAGATTCTGGGATTTGAGACAAGCAAAAAAGGCGAGTACTTATTTGGATTTGAAGAAAGCTATGGATGCCTGATCGGAACACACGCAAGAGATAAAGATGCGATCGTTGCGACAATGGCACTCTGCGAGGCAGCTGCTTACTACAAGACAAAAGACATGACTCTCTGGGATGCCATGATCGAGATGTATGAGAGATACGGATATTACAAAGATGATATCCAGTCTATCACACTCAAAGGAATCGAAGGACTTGCAAAGATCCAGGAGATCCTTGAGACACTCCGTAAGAATCCGCCGGCAGAGATCGCAGGCTACAAAGTGCTGAAAGCGAGAGACTACAAAGCAGACACGATCCAGGATATGCAGACTGGTGAAGTATCTTCGACAGGTCTTCCGACATCGAACGTATTGTACTATGATCTTTCTGATGATGCATGGTTATGTGTGAGACCGTCAGGAACAGAGCCGAAAGTCAAATTCTACTACGGTATCAAAGGAACCTCCCTTTCTGATGCAGATGAAAAATCCGCAGCTATGGGCAGAGAAGTGCTGGCAATGATTGATAAGATTATGTAAAAATGTTGCTGTTATTGTAAACAGTACTGCTTTGCATGGTAAATCTGTGAAACTGCTTGACAAAAGCAGTTTCACCAGTTATAACAGTACATAAGGGTATCGACATGTAAAGGGTAGAGACATGCGGCCTTTACCAATTTAGAATAATCATTCTAGCATAATAAAGAGGAGGAATTATCCATGAACAAAACAGAATTGATCGCAGCAATCGCTGAGCAGGCAGAAATTTCAAAGAAAGATGCAGAGAAAGCATTAAAAGCTTTTGTTGATGTAGTAACAGAGCAGTTAAAAGAAGGAGAAAAAGTACAGTTAGTAGGATTCGGTACTTTTGAAGTAAGCGAAAGAGCAGCAAGAGAAGGAAGAAATCCTCAGACAGGAAAGACAATGAAGATCGCAGCTTGCAAAGCTCCGAAATTCAAAGCTGGAAAAGCTCTGAAAGATGCTGTAAACGCATAATTGACGAACAGATAAAGATGCATAAGAGGATACAGTCGGACAAGCCGGTTGTATTCTCTTTTCAGTTACAGGAGAAGGAAGGAGAAAAGATTGATGAGATTGGACAAATTTTTAAAAGTTTCCAGGCTGATCAAACGCAGGACCGTAGCCAACGAAGCATGTGATGCAGGGAGAGTTCTGGTGAATGGAAAGCCTGCAAAGGCATCCGTAAAAGTGAAAGTGGGAGATGTGATCGAGATTCAGTTCGGTACAAAAACGGTGAAAGTAGAAGTGCTGGATATTCAGGATACGACCAAGAAAGAAGAGGCGAAAGACCTGTTCCGCTATTTATAAAACAGAAAAATTCGTTTTTCCGGTATAAAATAATACAACCCCTCATATATATAGAAAAGCAGAAGGAAAGGGGAAAGTGTATGGAAGAACGACAAATGCCGGCGAAGGCACATAAACTGATCGTGAATAACAGAAAGACAAGTATGGTTACCGGAGTTCTGGATGTTCTCTCGTTTGATCTGAATGAGATTCTTCTGGAGACAGAGCAGGGGATGCTTATGGTGAAAGGCACAGACCTCCATGTGAACCGGCTCAGTGTTGAGAAGGGAGAAGTAGACCTTTCCGGAAATATTGACAGTATTGCTTATTCTGGAGTGAATCAGGGCGGGCAAAATGAGAGCTTTCTGTCAAAATTATTTAAGTAGGCGTTATTATGATGCTCGGAATTGAAACAGAAGTTGTGATTTTTTTCTATGCGGCGCTTACGGGGATGGTACTTTTTTGCGGTTATCAGATTCTGCTGCTGATACGAAGACTCGTGCGGCATCATCCGCTGGCAGTCGGTGTGGAGGATATCGGCTTCTGGCTGTTGGTGAGCGCGTATGTGTTTCGTCAGATGTATTGTACGACTTATGGAAGTATCCGCTGGTTCTTTGTTCTGGGAATCGCAGCCGGGCTGCTGACTGCTGTTGGGGTGCAGCATTTGTTGAAACGAATTTTCAGGAAACTGAAAAAAACATAAAAAACAAGGAAATCTTGATTAAAACGGCTGAATAACTTGAAAAAAGAGAAAAAAGCAGATAGAATACTTGTGTCAGGCAAATTTATTTGCAGGCAGGATGGAAATAGAAGTTAGATTTGATAGGGTGAGTATCATGGCGATTCAGAAAAAGAAAGTCGCTGGCAGATCAAAAAGCCGGAAGACGAATTCTGCATGGCGGTATCATAAAAAAAGTATGATGCTGATCAGTATGATTCTTGTATTGCTGGTAGGCGTACTTGCAGTGAATGCAGTATCTCTGCGCAGCAGAAACGCACAGTACAAGAAGCAGGAAGCAGAACTGGAAGCACAGATTAAAGAAGAGAAAAAGCGTGCAAAGGAAGTGGAAGCATACGAAGCGTATGTGAAGACAGACGATTACGTGAAAGAGATTGCAGAAGAAAAATTAGGGCTGGTGGATCCGAATGAGATCATTTTCAAGCCGGCAAAATAGTGACGATACGAAAGAGAAGCTCCGGGAAATTCCTGGGGCTTTTTGCATGTTCTAATATTACATACATAAGAACTAGGAGGACATCGCCATGAAAAATGGACAGGCACTGCACACCAGCCCCTATGTGACACAGATTGAAAAATACGCAGATTCTATCAAACAGCTTTCCCGGACATTTCTTCATCTGGAGGAAAAGAAATCCGCATTTTCCAATGAGGAGATTGAGGATATGTTTGACCGGACAAAAGAAAGAGCCTGCAAAAGCTGTGAAAAATGTTCCTGGTGCTGGGAAGAGGATTTTGTACATACCTATCAGATGGGATATGAAGTTTTATCTGCCATCGATCATTACGGGAGTGAACTGAATACAGAAACAAAAAGGAAGCTTCAGCAGAGGTGTCTGCGGTGGGAAGCGTTTTTACAGGAGATGCTGGGTGCATTTCACGATGCAAGACAGAATATGATGTGGAATAACCGGATCGTACTTGGCAGGGAAGGGTGCGCGGTTCAGATGGATACGTTTGCGGATATGCTCCGCAGTACGGCGAAAGAGCTGGAAAAAAGTTTATTTTCGGACGAGCGTCTGGAAAAAAAGCTGGCATCTCATTTAAAAAAGAGAGGGATTCGTGTACTGTACAGCAGTTTTTTCCTGAACAGAGAAGGAAAATATGAAGTACATCTTACCGCAAGAGCGGTGAAAAATACCTGCGTTACGATCAAAGCGCTTGTAAAGGCTGTCTCGGAAGTGATGGGGAGGCAGTTTATTGCAGAGAGTGATCAGGCGTTTATGCTGGGGAAAGAATATCAGACGATTGTGTGCATGGAAGGTCCGGTGTTTTATACACTTTACGGTGTGGCAAGGATTGGGAAGGACTGCAACAAGATCTCAGGTGATAATTTCATGATGCGTGAGCTTGGCGGAGGAAAACTGGCAGTGGCGCTTTCCGATGGAATGGGATCCGGAGAGAAGGCATGCCGGGAGAGTACGCTTGTCATGGAATTGCTGGAAGAGCTGTTGGAAGCCGGATTTCCGGCAAAGGCGGCGATTCAGATGATCAATACGACATTGGTGATGGGGCGTGAGGAAATCCATTTTTCCACGGTGGATCTGAGCATGTTTGATCTGTATACAGGAGAATGTCGTCTGATCAAAGCAGGAGCTTCTTCCACATTTATCAAAAAAGGAAACAAAGTGGAGCGTATCAGTTCGTCCAGTCTGCCGATCGGGGTCATGCACTCCATTGAAATCGAATCTGTGCAGAGAACGCTGGAAGACGGAGATTTTGTTGTTATGATAACGGACGGTGTGCTGGATGCTCTCCCGGTTGGGGAACAGGACCTTCTGATGGAAACGATCATTGGTGGAACGACAGGCGGAAATCCCAAAGAGCTTGCGCATCACATTCTGGAGCAGGTATTAAACTGGACCGGAGAAGAACCGATGGATGATATGACAGTACTGGTAGTAGGGATTTGGAATTGTCAGGATACTTGCATTTTGGGGACGGATTCGGTATAGTTTACAGTATGGAAAAGAAAGTTTTAAATTTTATTCAAAAATATCATATGCTGCAAAAAGAAGATAAAGTAATCGCAGGGATATCGGGCGGCGCGGATTCGATATGCCTGCTTTTTGTACTTTTGAGGCTGCAGGAAAAAATCGGATTTGATGTGATCGCAGTGCATGTGAATCACGGGCTTCGTGGAGAAAATGCAAAAAGAGATGAACGGTTTACGGAAACATTTTGCAGGGAGCGGAATGTTCCATGTATTGTGTATCATGAGAATGTAAAAGAAATCGCTGCACAGAAAAAGCTGTCTGTGGAGGAGGCAGGGCGTCTGGTGCGCAGAAAGGCGTTTGAGGAGGTGCGGATCCGTTATGGGGGGACCAAGATCGCGCTTGCGCATCATCAGAACGATAATGCAGAGACGATGCTTTTGAATCTGGCAAGAGGAACCGGAATCCGGGGGCTTTCCGGGATCCGGCCGGTCAATGGATATATGATCCGTCCGCTTCTTGGAATAAACAGGAAGGAAATTGAGTATTATCTGAAAGAACATCAGCTTTCCTACTGTGAAGATGAGACCAATGCCGGGGATGAATATACCAGAAACAGGATCCGGCATCAGATCCTTCCTATGCTGGAGGAGCAGGTCAACAGGCAGGCCATCCGTCACATGAATGAAACGATGGAGCAGTTAAATCAGATCAGAGATTATCTGGAGCGGGAAATCGAAGCGCATTGCAGATGTGTGGTAAGGCAGGAGGAAGAGGGGCTTTTGCTTCTGTGGGATGAATGGATGCAGTGTGATCCGGTCATCCAAAACGGGATTATTCAGAAGTGTCTGGAAAATCTGGCGGGAACAGGAAAGGATCTTGTGTCTGTACACGTTGCGGCAGTGGCGGAGTTGTTTGAAAAGCAGAGCGGAAGAAAGCGAAATCTTCCCTACAATATCTGTGCAGAGAGGAATTATGAAGGAATACTTTTGATAAAACAGACAGCGGAAAGACAGACAGAGTGCCGGGAAGAACTTATAATTCCCGGAATTACCCGATTAAAAGACAGGAATCTGCGAATATGCTGTACAATTTGGGAAAAAGATAAGAATTTTTCGATAGAACAGATACCGCAAACCCCCTACACGAAATGGTTTGACTATGATATAATAAAAAATAGTCTCACCGTAAGAACGAGACAGCCGGAGGATGTTTTGGGTGTCAACAGACAGGGCGGTACGCAGAAGCTCAAATCTTATTTTATCAATGAGAAGATTCCTGCAAAAAGCAGAGAACGGATTTTGCTGATCGCCGAGGGGCATCAGATACTGTGGGTTGTCGGATATCGGATGAGCAGCAGATATCAGATATCTGAACATACAAAAAGGATAATAGAGATCAAAATAATGGAGGATAAAAAACATGGCAGAGACAATTAAAGTGTTAGTTTCAGAAGAAGAAGTAAATGAAAGAATCAAAACATTGGGAAAACAGATCAGCGAAAATTATGCAGGAAAGCAGATCCATATGATCTGTGTACTCAAAGGCGGAGTATTTTTCATGTGTGAACTGGCTAAAAGAATCAGTGTGCCGGTTTCTCTGGACTTTATGTGTGTAAGCAGCTACGGGGATGCGACAACATCCAGCGGTGTTGTCAGAATTGCAAAGGATCTGGATGAATCCATCGAGGGAAAAGATGTTCTGATCGTGGAAGACATCATTGATTCCGGACGTACACTGTATTATCTGATCGATGTTCTGAAGAAAAGAAATCCAAAGAGCATTCAGCTTTGTACTCTTTTGGACAAACCGGAGAGAAGAGAAAGAGATGTAAAAGTAGATTATGTCGGATTTGAGATACCGGACGAATTTGTAGTCGGATATGGACTGGACTACGCACAGAAATATAGAAATCTTCCATATATCGGAGTCGTAGAAGGTGTGGAATAGGAAGGAGCAGTATCATTGAATGACAAGAAGTATAAAGGCATAAGCGGCGCAACCGTGGTTGTGTTTATTGCTGTGATCTTTTTTGTGCTATGGATGACGAGCCGTGTACAGATGCGCGGGCAGGAGATAACTTTTACTCAGTTTGAACAGGAGATAAAGGATGACAACGTGACAGAGGTGGTGATCAACCAGAATAAGGCAGTGCCTACCGGAGTGGTCACACTGACATTGCGCGACAGCAGGGAAACGGGACGTGTCAACGTATCGGATGTCAATGAGACGCAGAAGCTGCTGGATAAAAATGATGTGGAATACCGCATAAGCGCGATCCCTCAGGATTCGGTGCTGAGTACGACGGTTCTCCCGGTTGTGCTGATGCTTGTCGGATTCATGTTTATTACGATGATGATGAACAGACAGAGTGGCGGTGCCAATGCAAAAGCAATGAATTTTGGAAAAAGTCGTGCCCGTATGAGTTCTGAGAATGATAAGAAAGTGACATTTGCAGATGTTGCGGGGCTGCAGGAAGAAAAAGAAGAGCTTGCAGAGATTGTCGATTTCCTGAAATCTCCGAAAAAATATGTTCAGGTGGGAGCAAGAATCCCAAAAGGAGTGCTTCTGGAGGGGCCTCCGGGAACCGGTAAGACCCTTCTTGCAAAAGCAGTTGCCGGAGAGGCCGGGGTTCCGTTTTTTACGATTTCGGGATCTGACTTCGTAGAGATGTTTGTCGGTGTGGGAGCGTCCCGTGTCAGGGATCTGTTCCAGGATGCGAAGAAGAATGCCCCATGTATCATTTTCATCGATGAGATCGATGCAGTTGCCAGACGCAGAGGAAGCGGACTTGGCGGCGGTCATGACGAGAGAGAACAGACATTGAACCAGATGCTGGTAGAGATGGATGGTTTTGGTGTTAATGAAGGTATTATTGTGATGGCAGCGACCAACCGGAAAGATATTTTGGATCCTGCCATCTTACGTCCGGGACGTTTTGACAGAAATGTGGTAGTTGGACGTCCGGATGTCAAAGGAAGAGAAGAGATTCTGAAAGTACATGCGAGAAACAAGCCGCTGGGAGACGATGTAGATCTGAAACAGATTGCGCAGACAACCAGTGGATTTACAGGAGCAGATCTGGAAAACCTTCTGAATGAGGCGGCGATTCTGGCTGCAAAGGAAAACAGAGTGTATATTCAGCAGTCCGATATCCGGCATGCGTTTGTCAAAGTCGGGATCGGACCGGAGAAAAAGAGCCGTGTGGTTTCTGAAAAAGAACGCCGGATTACAGCATATCACGAGGCGGGACATGCGATCCTCTTCCATGTACTGCCGGATGTGGGACCTGTCTACAGTGTGTCCATTGTTCCGACAGGAGGAGCAGGCGGTTATACGATGCCGCTTCCGGAAGGCGATGATATGTTCAATACAAAAGGACATATGCTTCAGGAGATTACAGTGTCTCTCGGCGGACGTGTAGCGGAAGAACAGATCTTTGATGATATTACAACCGGTGCATCTCAGGATATCCGTCAGGCAACTGCGATCGCAAAATCCATGATCACCAAATTCGGTATGTCAGAACGTCTTGGTCTGATCAACTATGACAATGACAGTGATGAAGTCTTTATCGGACGTGATTTTGGTCACACATCCAGAGGATACGGTGAAAAAGTGGCGGGAACAATCGATGAGGAAGTCAAACGTATCATTGATGAGTGCTATCTGAAAGCAAAAGCAATTCTGGAGGAGCATCAGTCTGTACTGGAAGCCTGTGCCCAGTTATTGCTGGAAAAAGAAAAGATTACAAGAAGTGAGTTTGAAGCACTTTTTGAGAAGTAGGTGTAGAATGGGGCAAGCTGTTTTTAATGCCGGGCAGGCATTTTAAGGGGCTTGCCCCAAAGGAGGTTTATATGAATAAAAATGCGCTGTTCTGTGATGGGACATCGGATTATGTCATACCTGCGGAACCGGGTATCCATGAAAAAGTCAGGCTGAGATTCAGAACGGCAAGAGATGACGCTCAGGAGGTCTGTCTGATTTCAGGAGGAGAAGCACTGCAGATGCAGAAGATATCCTCCGGGGAAGTGTTTGATTATTATGAAACAAAAGTGCAGCTTACAGATACGATGTTTGTTTATTATTTTCGGATAAAAAGCGAGAGTGAAGAGCTCTGCTATCATCAATGTGGCGTATCGGAACATCCGGTGGAATATTACAATTTCCGGATCATGCCTGGATTTTCCACACCGGCATGGGCAAAAGGCGCAGTGATGTATCAAATTTTTGTAGACCGCTTCTGTAATGGAGACCCATCCAATGATGTGGAGGATGGAGAATACGTTTATATCGGAGAGCCGGTCTGTAAAGTGAAAGACTGGAATGAATTTCCGGCGGCAATGGATATCCGCAGATTTCATGGAGGAGATCTGCAGGGAGTTTTGGATAAACTGGACTATCTGGAAGAGCTTGGAGTTGAAGTCATCTATTTCAATCCACTGTTTGTTTCCCCGTCGAATCACAAGTATGATATTCAGGATTATGACTACATCGATCCGCATTACGGCGTGATTATAGAAGACGGAGGAGAGGTTCTTCCAGAGGGAGAAAAGGACAATACCAGAGCGACAAAATATCAGAAGCGGACAGGGGACATTCGGAATCTGGAGGCAAGCAACCGCCTGTTTGCAAAACTGGTGGAGGAGATGCACACAAGGGGCATGCGGGTGATCCTTGACGGAGTGTTCAATCACTGTGGCTCTTTCAATAAGTGGATGGACCGGGAACGGATTTATGAACCGCAGCCGGAATACGAAAAAGGTGCTTATGTCAGTGCGCAGAGCCCGTACAGAGATTTCTTTCATTTTTTTGATGAAAGAGAAGAAGCGTGGCCTTATAATAAAAACTATGACGGATGGTGGGGACATGATACGCTGCCGAAGCTGAACTATGAAGATTCTCCCACGCTGGAGGAATATATTTTAAACATCGGAAAGAAATGGGTATCGCCGCCGTATAATGCCGATGGATGGCGTCTGGATGTGGCGGCAGATCTGGGATACAGCAATGAATACAATCACATCTTCTGGGAGAATTTCAGAAAAGCTGTAAAAAGTGCCAATCCGCAGGCGCTGATATTGGCGGAGCACTATGGAGATCCGGGAGAATGGCTTCAGGGCGATGAATGGGACAGCGTGATGAATTATGATGCCTTTATGGAGCCGCTGACCTGGTTCTTGACAGGAATGGAAAAGCACAGTGATGAGCGCAGGACAGACTTGTGGGGGAATGCAGACAACTTTGTCAATACGATGAATCATTTTATGGCAAGCATGCTGACCCCGTCATTACAGGTGGCGATGAATGAACTGTCTAACCACGATCATTCCCGGTTCCTGACCAGAACGAATCACATTGTAGGAAGAGTGGCACAGCTTGGAAGCAAAGCGGCAGAAGAAGGGATCAATCTGGCAGTGATGCGGGAGGCAGTGGCAGTTCAGATGACCTGGGTAGGAGCACCTACGGTTTATTACGGAGATGAAGCAGGTGTCTGTGGATTTACCGATCCGGACAGCCGCAGGACCTATCCATGGGGACAGGAAAACAGAGAACTTGTAGAGTTCCATAAAGAAATGATCCGGATCCACAAGCGTGAGAAGCCTCTGCGTACAGGTTCTCTGAAGATGCTTTCCTGGTCATCCAATGTTCTTGCTTATGCAAGATTTCAGGAAGGTGAACAGATCATTGTTGTGTTAAATAACAGTAAGGAACTAAAGGAAGTGACAATCCCGGTGTGGCAGGCGGAGGTGCCTATGAAAGGAAAGATGGAGCGTCTGATGTACTCCTGGGAAAAGAGCTATACGACAGAAAGAGACATTTATCTGGTGGAGGATGGAGAGACTGTTGTCAATATGGGAAAACATTCTGTTCTGATCATGAAGCCAGTCAGAGAAATGCAGGTGGATGAGTATGGGAAAGAAAGTAGCAGTAATTAACGATCTCTCAGGATTTGGGAGATGTTCTCTCACGGCAGCAATTTCAGTGCTTTCAGCGATGGGCGTGCAGGCGTGTCCGCTCCCGACAGCTGTGCTGAGTGCACAGACAGGATATGAAGACTATCATTGCGTGAGCCTTACGGAAGAAATGGAGCAGTTTCGGCGATCCTGGGAAAAGATGGAGGCACGGTTTGACGGTATCTATACAGGATTTGCAGCAGATGAAGAGCAGATCGGTCATATGATCCATATTGCGGAGACATTTCATAAGAAGAAAGCCTTTCTGCTGGTAGATCCGATCATGGGGGATCATGGATACAAATTTGATATCTTCTCCATAGAGTTTTGCAGAAAGATGCGGGAGCTTGCGAAGATGGCGGATATTGTGACCCCAAATCTGACGGAGCTTTGTATTCTGACGGATACAGATTATCGGATGATCGAAAATATGACGGACGAAAAACATCTTCTTACGGTGATCAGGCAGCTGGCGGAAAACCTGAGGAAAGATGGACCAAGAACTGTTGTAGTGACAGGGATTCAGTTTTGTGACAATGAAGACGGGATCCAGAAGATGGGAAATCTGGCAGTGACGGGAAAAGAGACACATCTTGCAGCATTCCCGTATGTAGGTGGAAGCTACTCCGGAACAGGTGATCTGTTTGCTTCCGTGCTGGCAGGCGGACTGGCAAGAGGAGAAAATCTGAAGTCCATGATGGAACTTGCAGGAAGCTTTATCGAGAAAGCGATTACAGATGCAGTGAAAGAAGAGATTCCGCGCAATGACGGAGTCGAGTATGAAAAATATCTGCATATGCTGATGAAGTAAATAAAAAAGCTGTGTGCAGCAGGAGAGGTCCTGTGTACGCAGCTTTTTGACTATTTTGTAAGAATTTCAATTCCGTCTTCTTTTACGAGAACCATATATTCGATCTGTGCAGACAGTCCGTCATCAATGGTGTAGATCGTCCAGTCATTGTCCTCATCTACGAAGAAGTCCGGGCTGCCTTCGTTGATCATCGGCTCAATGGTAAACATCATTCCGGGTACGAGCAGCATCTCGCTGCCCTTCGGTGTGACATAGCTGACAAACGGATCTTCGTGGAATTCCAGTCCGATTCCGTGACCGCCGATATCAACAACAACAGAGTAGCCGTTTGCCTGTGCGTGGGTATTGATCGCATCTGCAATATCTCCCAGATGTCCCCATGGTTTTGCCGCTGCAAGACCAAGCTCTACACATTCTTCTGTAACACGCACCAGACGTTTGGCGCGGTCGGATACTTCGCCGATCATGAACATACGGGATGCATCAGAGAAATAGCCGTCCAGAATGGTAGATACATCGACGTTGATGATATCACCCTCCTGCAGGATGATGTTTTCATCCGGGATTCCGTGGCACACTTCATTATTGATAGAGGTGCATACACTTTTCGGGAAGCCCTGATAATTCAGAGGAGCCGGGATTCCACCGTGTGCAGTTGTAAAATCATATACAATCTTGTCAATCTCAGCAGTACTCATGCCTGCGCGAATGTGTGCGGCAACTTCATCCAGAACAGCCGTGTTGAGAGCCGCACTTTTTTTGATCTTTTCGATCTGCGCCGGAGTCTTCAAAAGCTTTCTGGAAGGTACAATTTCCCCTCTGTCCCTGTGCAGTTTTATTTTTTCTTCGATCGGCATATGGCATTTTTTATATTTTTTGCCGCTGCCGCACCAGCAAGGATCATTTCTTTCCATGTTTAGTTATCTCCTTCAAATCTGTTTTGTTTTACGATGTGTCTATTTTAACACAATGGAAAGAAAATTACCAATCGGAAAGTTTGAGAAAAATTGAGGGAGAATATAAAACTGTTCATTTTCGCCTGTTTGTGATAAGATAAAACAGGAAATAAAGTCTTTTAGCACCGATTTCTGGTGCGGAATTGATAAAATCAAAGAGTAGGAGGATACGGATATGTTACGAATCGGAATGCTTACAAGTGGCGGAGACTGTCAGGCTTTGAATGCTGCAATGCGCGGTGTTGTAAAAGGTGTTTGCACAAAACGGGATGATGTGGAAATCTATGGATTTGAAGACGGATACAAAGGTCTGATCTATGGCAACTTTCATATGCTCACATCAAAGGATTTTTCCGGAATCCTGACAAGAGGCGGCACGATCCTCGGTACATCGAGACAGCCGTTTAAGTTGATGCGTGTACCGGACAAGGACGGTTTGGATAAAGTGGCGGCAATGAAGCATACTTATCATAAGTTAAGTCTTGACTGTCTGGTGATCCTGGGAGGAAACGGAACACACAAGACAGCGAATCTGTTAAGAGAAGAAGGCTTAAATGTTGTGACACTGCCAAAAACAATCGACAATGATCTGTGGGGCACGGATATGACATTTGGCTTCCAGAGTGCAGTGGATATTGCGACAGACACGATCGACCGGATCCATACGACGGCAACCTCTCACAGCCGTGTGTTTATCATTGAAGTAATGGGACATAAGGTGGGACACGTCACGCTGCATGCGGGAATTGCCGGCGGTGCAGATGTGATTCTGCTTCCGGAGATTCCGTATGATATCGATGTGGTGACGGATGTGATCCAGAAGCGTGCGGCAGCAGATAAAAAGTTTACGATCATTGCGGTTGCAGAAGGTGCAATCTCAAAAGAAGATGCCAGGCTGAAGAAAAAAGAATATAAAGAAAAGCTTGCAAAACGGAAATATCCGTCCATCGCCTACGAACTGGCAGAGAAGATCCAGCAGAAGACAGACAAGGAAGTAAGGATTACGGTGCCGGGGCATACGCAAAGAGGCGGTTCTCCATGTGCGTATGACCGTGTATTTGCCACAAGAGTGGGAGCGGCTGCGGCAGAGCTGATCCTGAATCAGGAATACGGCTACATGATCGCCATGAAGAATCAGAAGATTACAAAAGTACCGCTTCAGGATGTGGCAGGAAAGCTGAAAATGGTAGATCCGCAGGATGGAATCATCAAAGAGGCAAGAACCATCGGCATCAGCTTTGGAGATCAATAAAAGATTTGGAAAACAGAGGTGTAATACATGTCGTATACGGCACTTTACCGAAAGTTCCGTCCCGTTGAATTTGAAGATGTCAAGGGTCAGGAACATATTATTACTACATTAAAAAATCAGATTGAAGCAAACAGGATCGGACATGCCTATCTGTTCTGCGGAACAAGAGGGACCGGTAAGACAACGGTTGCGAAGATTTTTGCAAAGGCAGTCAACTGTGAGCATCCGGTGAATGGAAGTCCCTGCGGGGAGTGCGCGATGTGCCGCTCTATTGCAGCGGGTACATCGATGAATGTGATCGAGATCGATGCAGCTTCGAACAATGGTGTGGACAACATCCGTGAGATCCGGGAAGAAGTGGCATACCGCCCGACAGAAGGAAAGTACAAAGTCTATATCATTGATGAGGTGCATATGCTGTCGATAGGGGCGTTCAATGCGCTGTTAAAGACACTGGAGGAACCGCCGGAGTATGTGATCTTTATTCTGGCGACAACCGAGGTTCACAAGATTCCCATCACGATTTTATCCCGGTGTCAGCATTATGATTTCAAGCGGATCAGTATTGAGACGATCACAGACCGGATGCGTGATCTGATGCAGGAAGAGCAGGTGGAAGTAGAAGAAAAAGCGCTGCGCTATGTCGCAAAGGCGGCAGATGGTTCGATGCGTGACGCATTGAGTCTTCTGGATCAGTGTATTGCCTTTTATCTGGGGCAGAAGCTGACGTATGACAATGTGCTGGAAGTACTGGGAGCAGTCGATACGGATGTGTTCAGCAGACTTCTGCGCAGTGTGATCAGACGAGATGTCCCAAAAGTGCTTGATATCGTCGATGATCTGGTGATGCAGGGGCGGGAGCTTACGCAGCTTGCCACGGATTTTACATGGTATCTGCGAAACTTGCTTCTTGTGAAGACATCTGATAATATAGAGGATGTTCTGGATGTATCTACAGAAAATATGCAGCAGCTTCAGGAAGAGGCCGGGATGGTGGAAGCGGATATGTTGCTCCGTTACATTCGGATTTTTTCGGAATTGTCAGGTCAGCTGAAATATGCAGCGCAAAAAAGAGTGCTTCTGGAAGTGGCTCTGATCAAGCTTTGTACGCCTGCCATGGAGACGAGCTCAGATTCTATTCTGGATCGGATCCGTGTATTGGAAGAAAAGCTGGAACAGGGCGTTATATCAGGTGGTCAGGAACGAGTTGTTTATGTAAAGGAAGATGGTCAGGCACCGGCGGAGCCAACGCCGAGACCGGAACTTCCAAACGCAGTACCGGAAGATGTGCAGCAGGTAGTAAAGAATTTCAGACCGATCGCAGATGAGGCATCGGGAATGCTTCGGACATACCTGAAAAAAGCGCGTCTAAGCCTTGCAGGTGACAACCGTCTGATGATCGTGATGCCGGATGCACTGGGGGCAGATTTTGTTGGCAGAGAAGATAGACGGAAGGAACTGGAAAGTCTGATTGAAAACAGGATCGGCAAGAAGGTGGAAGTAGAAGTACGCCACGTAGAAGAAGGACGCCGGTTTGAGGATACATTTGTAGATATTGAGAAGAAGATCAATATGGAGATTATAGTGGAGGACTGATTTATGGCAAAAAGAGGTGGATTTCCTGGCGGAGGAATGCCGGGAAACATGGCAAATCTGATGAAACAGGCACAGAAAATGCAGCGTCAGATGGAAGAACAGGCAAAAGAGCTGGAAGCAAAGGAATTTACTGCGACTGCAGGAGGAGAAGCGGTGGAAGTGACCGTTTCCGGTAAAAGAGAAGTTCTAAAGGTGAAGCTGGCAGAAGAGGTTGTGGATCCGGATGATATTGAAATGCTGGAGGATCTGATCGTGGCAGCAACAAATGAAGCGCTTCGCAAAGTGGATGAAGAATCCAGCTCTGCAATGTCCAAACTGACAGGAGGACTCGGCGGAGGAATACCGGGTATGTTCTAATCCGGACAGAGGTGAAAAAGAATGGATTATTACAGTAATCAGATCAGCAGGCTGATCGAAGAATTTTCACGCCTTCCGGGAATCGGAGCGAAGTCTGCCCAGAGACTGGCATTTCATATTATCAATATGCCGAAAGATCAGGTGGAGAATCTGGCAAAGTCGATTGTGGATGCCAGAAATAATGTGAGATACTGTGCACAGTGCTGTACTCTGACGGACCGGGAACTTTGCCCGATCTGCAGCAATCCGGAACGGGATCAGCGGACCATCATGGTAGTGGAGACTCCAAGAGATCTGGCAGCATATGAAAAGACCGGAAAATATAACGGAGTGTATCATGTGCTTCATGGAGCGATCTCTCCGATGCTGGGGATCGGACCGGGGGATATCCGCTTAAAAGAACTGATGGAACGACTGCAGCAGGATGTAGATGAAGTGATCGTGGCGACCAACTCAAGCCTGGAGGGGGAGACTACCGCAATGTACATCAGCAAGCTGATCAAGCCGACCGGGATCAAAGTGAGCAGGATTGCCAGCGGTGTTCCTGTAGGCGGAGATCTGGAATATATTGATGAAGTGACGCTTCTGCGTGCACTGGAAGGCAGAACGGAGCTTTAACAGGACAGGGAAGAGAAATCATGAACAAAAAGAAAGTGACATCTTCGGATGTGGCGAAATATGCCGGCGTTTCCCAGACGACGGTTTCTATGATTTTAAATAAGAAGTACAATGTTTCTTTTTCCAAAGAAGTGGTAAAAAAAGTGGAGGATGCAGCCCGGGAGCTGGGGTATGTGCTTCCCAAGCGCAGAACACAGAAAGAAAGCCGCAGGGAAAAGCTTCTGGTGGTTTTCTGCCCGAATCTGACCAATCCGTATTATGTCATGCTTTTGCAGGGAATCGAAGCAAGAGCAACGGAGCAGGGGTTCGGGTTGTTTGTGTGTAATACCCAGAGAGATCTGGAGCTGGAGGAGCGTTATTTAAAGATGCTTCCCTCTCTGAATCCGCAGGGGGTCATCTACACCTGTAATCCGAGCAGCTGCTTTATGGAGACAGTGGAGCAGTTGTCCAACAAGATTCCCTTTGCTGTCATCAACAATCAGAATGAACGGCTGAATGTGGATGCGGTAGAGCTGGATAATTCAAAGCTTGGCAGAATTATGGCAAAGCATCTGCTGGAACTCGGACATACCCATGTGGCATATATTGCGCCGCCGCTGACTGTAAGGCAGAAGCAGCGTTCCAAGCGGGTAGAAGGATTTTTGAAGGAGTTTCAGAAAGCAGGACTTGGAGATCATGTGGTGATCAAAGCCGCGGATGAGCAGATTGATAAAGATGTGCCGGGAATCGATTCGGAATATCGGATCGGATATGACCTGACAAAGGAATTGCTGAAAGAGCATACGGATCTGACTGCGATCGTGGGGCTCAATGACATGATCGCCTTTGGTATTTTAGATGCTCTGTACGAGGAGAAATACAAAGTTCCGGGAGAGATGTCCGTGATGGGATGCGACAACACATTGTTTGCGAGAATGCATCATATTGCGCTGACAACAGTCGAACATTTCGTGATCTATAAAGGCAGAGACGCCTGCGATATCATCATGAAAAAGATCAAAGCCCGCAGTGAGCCGTATGCCGGGATCGAGCCGGTGAGCATCTATCATGTGGAGTATGAGCCACAGATCGTGATGCGGGGAACAACCGGATATCCAAATCTGAAAAAAAGAAAAATTAGTACAAAAAAGTAAATTATTAGTAATAAAAATTAACAGTAAAAGGCAAAACCAAAGTTAGCAGTAGTTTTTTCATTAATAATGTGATATTATTAGTACGGCAAAATTACTAATAATTTTTGGGCCTATTGACCTGTTTCCAGGGAGTCTATATAATCGAATTATAACAAATCGACGAAGATTTTAAGGAGGGACAGGCAATGAAATTTTTTATTGACACAGCAAATGTAGAGGATATTAAAAAAGCAAATGACATGGGTGTGATCTGTGGAGTTACAACAAATCCATCCCTGATCGCCAAAGAAGGACGTGTATTTGAAGAAGTAATCGCAGAGATTGCATCCATCGTAGACGGACCAATCAGCGGAGAAGTCAAAGCGACAACAGTAGACGCAGAAGGCATGATCAAAGAAGGACGTGAGATTGCAAAGATTCATCCGAACATGGTAGTGAAGATTCCAATGACAGTGGAAGGCCTGAAAGCTTGTAAAGTCCTTTCATCTGAGGGAATCAAGACAAATGTGACTTTGATCTTTTCTGCAAATCAGGCACTTCTGGCAGCAAGAGCGGGTGCAACGTATGTATCACCGTTTTTGGGAAGACTGGATGATATCTCGGTAAGAGGAACAGATCTGGTTGCAGAGATCGCTCAGATCTTTGAAGTTGCAGGAATTGATACAGAGATCATTGCCGCAAGCGTAAGAAATCCGATCCACATTACAGACTGTGCACTTGCAGGGGCTGATATTGCAACAGTGCCTTACAAGGTAATCGAACAGATGACACATCATCCGTTGACAGACGCCGGAATTGAGAAATTCCAGGCTGATTATAAAGCTGTTTTCGGAGAGTAAAAGCAGGAGGCAATCATGAACAAATTAGAATTGATGAAAACTGCAAATGAAGTCCGCAAAGGGATTGTCACAGCGGTACACAGCGCAAAAGCGGGACATCCGGGCGGATCTTTATCAGCAGCTGACATTTTTACGTATCTCTATTTTGAAGAGATGAATATTGATCCAAAAGAGCCGAAAAAAGCAGACCGTGACAGATTTGTCCTGTCTAAAGGACACACAGCTCCGGGACTGTATTCTGTACTGGCGCAGAGAGGATATTTCCCGGTTGAAGATTTAAAGACACTGCGTCATACAGGATCTTATCTGCAGGGACATCCGGATATGAAGCACATTCCAGGTGTGGATATGTCTTCCGGATCTCTGGGACAGGGAATTTCTGCGGCAGTTGGTATGGCGATTGCAGGAAAACTGGACAACGCAGATTACAGAGTTTATACACTTCTTGGAGACGGAGAGATTCAGGAAGGACAGGTATGGGAAGCAGCGATGCTGGCAGCGCACAAAAAACTGGATAATCTGGTTGTGATCGTAGATAACAACAATCTGCAGATTGACGGTGCGATTGATGAAGTCAACTCCCCATATCCGATTGATAAGAAATTTGAAGCATTCAATTTCCATGTGATCAACATCGACGGAAATGATTTTGATCAGATCGATGCAGCATTCAAAGAGGCAAAGACAGTGAAAGGGTGCCCGACAGCGATCATTGCCAAGACGATCAAAGGAAAAGATGTTTCATTCATGGAAAATCAGGCAGGATGGCACGGAAAAGCGCCGAATGATGAAGAATACGCAGTAGCAATGGCAGATTTGGAGAAAGTAGGTGAAGCATTATGTCAGATGTAAAGAAAATAGCAACAAGAGACAGTTACGGAAATGCTTTAGCCGAACTCGGAACTGCACATGAGAATGTAGCTGTACTGGATGCAGACCTTGCGGCAGCTACAAAGACAGGTGTGTTTAAAAAAGCACATCCGGAGAGATTTATCGACTGTGGTATCGCAGAGAGTAATATGATGGGTGTGGCAGCAGGTCTTGCAGCAGCCGGAAAGGTACCATTTGCAAGCTCTTTCGCAATGTTTGCGGCAGGCCGCGCATTTGAGCAAATCAGAAACTCCATTGGATACCCGAAACTGAACGTGAAGATCGGTGCGACACATGCAGGAATCTCTGTAGGAGAAGACGGTGCGACACACCAGTGTAACGAAGATATCGCTCTGATGCGAACAATTCCGGGAATGGTTGTGATCAACCCTTCTGATGATGTAGAAGCAAGAGCAGCAGTAAAAGCGGCTTACGAGCATGTAGGACCTGTTTATATGCGTTTTGGACGTCTGGCGGTTCCGGTAATCAATGACAGAGAAGATTACAAGTTCGAACTCGGAAAAGGTGTTGTGCTGCGCGAAGGAAAAGATTTGACTATCGTGGCAACAGGACTTCCGGTTTCCAACTGTCTGGAAGCTGCAGAGAAGCTTGCAGCAGACGGAATCGATGCGAAAGTGATCAACATCCATACGATCAAACCTCTGGATGAAGAACTGATCGTGGAAGCTGCAAAGGCAACAGGAAAAGTTGTTACAGTGGAAGAGCACTCCGTAATCGGAGGACTTGGAAGTGCAGTATGTGATGTCCTTTCAGAAAAAGCACCGACACAGGTGATGAAGATCGGAATCAATGATACGTACGGTGAGTCCGGACCGGCTTTGGAGCTGATTGCAAAATACGGACTGGATACAGAAAGTATCTATCAGAAGATCAAAGCGTTTGTATAAAATTCAGAAAAGAGAAATCCCCTGCCGGCAGAAACAAATTGTTCTCCGTCAGGGGATTTTTACTTTGGCACTAGATTGTAGCCAAAGTGGAATGTCCATATCGTAGAGACAAGAAACAGTCTCATCAATGCATATCCAAACAGGAATCCTGTAAGGAACCTTCTTATATTTGTGCTTTCGTAAGAAGTGACCATCTGAATCACCCCATCCAGGATCATCGGCAGCATCAGTATTGCAAAGATCCATGGAGACCAGGAAACAAGCGGAAAGGTAAGCGGACATAAAATCATGCCGACCAGTTCTCCGGTACACCTGGCACAGATTGGAAACTGTGTCCCCTTCCAGTAAAAGGAACGGTCACTTCTGCAATGACAGCCAAATATAATAGGAAGCCACTTATAAATCCAAACTCTCATCGAGCCTTAGAATCCCATAGCGGCAAAGCCTACACCAACCACTGCGATCAGTATATAATACAGGATCATCAGGATTACACCGACCAATGCGCCGATACCGGCAGCCTTGGATGTCTTTGGTTTGGTGTCTTTCCATACAAGGAATAAAACAAGACCTACAATCGGGATACAGCAGCCTAACAATCCCCAGAGAAAGCCACCGTTATCCGTGGCTTGTGGAGTCGTGTTTTGAGAAGCTCCGCAGTTTGGACAGGTTGCGGCATTGTCCTCAATCTGATTGCCACAGTTTTTACAAAAAGCCATAGGAAATCCCCCTCTCTTTAATTGGTTGATAGTTACAGATATATACTCTGTAAATGGAATCTTATTGTATATTTATACCATACAATTTTTGTATCGTCTACAAAAAACAGAAAAATGTCCGAAAATATTTTTTGCAGGTAAAGTGCGTGCTATAATAGGGAAAGGAGCTGTCTGTACAGTGAGAATCCGGAGGTGGAAAGACTTGAAATTATGGTATCGAATGATTCGACGTTTGGAAGAAATTTATATAAGAAAGCATAAAGAAGAGTTCCTGTTGAGGAAACAGAAGTGGGATGAAGAATTTTATGAATGTATTCAGGATATTGCGAAGCATCCGGTTGTGCTTCGTATGAAACTATATCCGCATCATGGAAATACGAATTGTTATCAGCATTGCCTTCATGTATCTTACTACAATTATGTGTGGTGCCGCTTTTTTCATCTGGATGCAAAATCAGCGGCAAGAGGCGGGATGCTGCATGATCTGTTTCTGTATGACTGGCATACCCATGCAAAAGAGACGGGGCAGCGTTTCCACGGGCTGACACATCCGAAAACAGCCTTAAACCATGCATGTCGTTTATTTCCTCTGAATGATATAGAGAAAGATGTGATCCGGGCGCATATGTGGCCAGTCACATTTTTTAGCATTCCTCACACAAAAGAAGGATGGATCATCACACTGACAGACAAATATTGCGGAGCATTTGAAAGTATGAAAAGAAAATAGAAGAATTTCGGGCAAAAATTTTGTCGAACTTATGTGACATTAACTGATAAAATCGGCCTTTTTCGTGTGCTATTCTCTAAAAGAACCCGGGGGAGCGGACAGGCTTCCGGCAAAAAATTAATTGAATCAAGGAGGATATACAGCATGGAAAGACAGATCCCAAAAAATGTTCGTCAGATTGGAAACGTGAGTGACAGCCCGAAAATTTATGTGGAGGACTATGTAGATACTTTTTTCCTACAGCTTTGTGATAAGGCGAAGGACGGACCGATCGGGGCATTTCTCGTAGGAGATATGCAAAAGAGCGAGGATGAGGAATATGTATACATATATGGTGCGATTCAGATGCACGACTTGAAGCTGGTCGGCAATGAATACGTGATCGATGATGAAACATGGAAAAATGCATATGAGGACTGTAAACAGTATTTTGAAGACGGAGAAATGTTGGGCTGGTTTGTCGCACAGCCCGGAGTAGAACTGGATGCAAAGAGCAACATAGTGAAACTTCATAAAAAATCGTTCCCGAAACAGAATACTGTTTTTGTTATGAAGGATTCCGCAGAGAAGGAAGAATCTTATTTTGTGCATAAACTGAATGATCTGATGGAGATCGGCGGTCGTTATACATATTATGAGAAAAATCCATGTATGCAGAACTATATGATTGCTGCTCGAAGAAAGAATGGGGTGTCTCCCTCGGAAACTGTTGAGGATCGAGCTGCTCAGGACTTTCGGAACATGGTCCGCAGTCGAGGAAGCCGGACGCATCAGAAAAAAAACAACCGTCTGATGTATGTGGCAAGTTCCATACTGATACTGGTGGCAGTTATTATGGGAGTTACGACACTCAATAATTTCGGGAAAATGAAAGCTGTCCAGAAAGTGATGAGTCAGGCGTCGTCAGCGGTCTTACAGGAAAATAATACAGAGGAAGTGCAGCCGGTGAGCGGTGAAGTGACAGAGACATCCAATGAGGGAGACGTGGAAAAACAGGAAGAAACACCACCATCAGAAAAGGATGCATCAGATCCGGAAACAAAACAGGAAGAAGAAAAAGCAGATGATATTGTTCAGGAACAGGAGAGCACAGAAGGAGAAGGTGATTCCTCAGAAGGAGTGTACGTAGTAGAGCAGGGAGATACACTGGCGATCATCAGCAAAAAGGCCTACGGAGATGTTTCGCATGTAGATTCTATCTGTCGGATGAACGGAATTACGGATGGAAATTTGATTTATGTAGGTCAGAAATTGCTATTACCATAAAATAATGCTATAATCGGAAAATAAAACAAAATGATAAGGGGTCGGATATGAAGCAAAAGAAAAATCCGCGGTTTCGATTTTCTGGATCCATAGATATGGAGATCATTCGGAGGCAGGTCAAAAGGCACAGAAGAAGCGTGCTGGGACAGTGGACGATCCGGATCGTCGTGGCAGCCATGATCGTGACAGGAACCTATCTTGTGATTGAAAATCAGACGTATACGTCCGTTGCAACAGCGGACTCACATAAGAAAGATACAGAAGACAGCAACCAGTATATCGCATTTTCAGACGGTGTGATCCGATATAGCAGAGATGGCGTTGTGTTTCTGAATAAAAGGAATAAGGAAAAATGGATTCAGCCCTGTCAGATCCAGAATCCGATAGTGGACGTTAATGAGGATGTGTTTGCAATAGCAGATGTGGGCGGTAATACGATTATGATCTTTCAGAAGAGTGGATTAAAGGGGGAGATTGAGACTACGCTTCCGATTGAAAAGATTTCTGTTTCAAATCAGGGGATTGTAAGCGCAATTCTGAAAAACGAATCTACGCCGCAGATCATTTCCTATGATGCAGTGGGAAATATACTTGTAGAGCATCAGGTGAATCTAAACAGTACCGGATATCCAATCTCACTGGATATGTCGGCGGATGGGGAGAACCTGATGGTATCGTATCTTTCCACAAAAAACGGAACATTGAAGTCCATGGTTGCTTTTTATAATTTTGGAAAAGAAGGTCAGGAAAAAACGGACAACCTGATTTATACAGAAGATTTTGAGCAGACAGTCGTTCCGGATGTGTTTTATATGGACGCGTCCACATCCGTTGCGGTTGGTGATAAATCATTTGTGATCTATGAAGGTACAAAGTCCGTGAAAAAGAAAACCGAAGTGAAGCTGAATCAGGAGATACGCAGTGAATTTCACTCGGACAGGTATATCGGGTTTATTCTTACGAATAAAGATAAATCAGGATATGAAGTGCAGCTTTATGATAAAACGGGAAAACAGATAATAAACCGGGAAATAACAGGAGAATATAGTCATGTAAAGATAGCAGGAGATGAGATCATCATGTTCGACGGAACAAAGGGATGTATCATCAGCGACACAGGAATACAGCGATTTAAGGGAGACTGGGGAATAGAAGCACAGGAAGTGATTCCGGCTGCCGGAATTCACAGATACCTGATCGCCGGTGAAGATGAACTGCGGCTTGTTTACCTGACAAATTAGGAGAAAATATGGATAATTGGTTATTGATTATTGTAGGAGTGATATTTTTGATCAGTATCGTGGCAGGCTATGTCAGAGGACTGCTCAAAATCGGAATTTCGTTGCTGGCTACGGTTCTGTCGATCGTGCTGGTTATGTTTCTGGCGCCTTATGTCAGTGATGCGCTTATTAAATGGACACCTGCGGATGAGATGATTGAAGAAAAATGTATGGAGATGTTCATGCCTCAGATTTCTGCAGATACATTGAAAAATGCAGATTTAAGCGGTACTTCACTTGGAGAATTGAATCAGGATCAGCTGGCGGATATCAACAATCTGGACTGGAACCAGTTGGGGATCAACATTCAGGATATTTTGAATATCATTGGAGAGATTCCAAAAGAAGTGCAGATTCAGGAGATTGAAAATGCAGCGTTGCCGGAGTTTTTGAAAAACCGGCTGCTGGAAAACAATAACAGCACAATTTATCAGGAACTGGGAGTTAAGTCATTTCCTGAGTATGCGGCATCGTATATTGCAAGGATGATCCTCAAGGTTGTGGCGTTTCTTGTTACATTTATCCTTGTTTGGATTCTTGTCAGGGCACTGATGGCTGCAGTAGATCTGATCGGCGAGCTTCCGATTCTGGGATTTTTCAATCACCTGGGCGGAGCGGTTGTCGGAGCAGCGGCGGCACTGGTGATTGTCTGGCTCTTGTTTTTGATCATAACATTATTGTATAATAATGCGATTGGACAGTCTTGCTTTGAGATGATTGAGAAAAGCAGTATTCTGACATTTTTGTATGATAACAATATATTGATTACGAAGCTGTTGTCATTTTAAGAGGGATTTTCGATCTTGAAAAGTCGGTTTTGAAGATAAAATATATATTTTACAAAAAATTGAAAAAATCTATTGACAGGTACTGTGCGATATGGTATATTTTAATAGCTGTCGGTGATAACTGAACAGCTTGAACGGGGGATTAGCTCAGTTGGGAGAGCGCCTGCCTTGCAAGCAGGAGGTCACGAGTTCGAATCTCGTATTCTCCATTTACTCAGTGATAAGAGCTGAGACAATTTTATAGTATTCCTCGATAGCTCAGTGGTAGAGCATTCGGCTGTTAACCGAAGGGTCGTTGGTTCGAACCCAACTCGGGGAGTTGTTAAGTTCCATAGATAGTAATGTCTATGGAATTTTTTTGTAGAAAGAATAGAAAAATGAGGACGACGATGGCGTTGTCCTCATTTTTTCTTTCCTATCATCAGATAGGGTTCAAACATAATATAGTAGTTCTGATATTTGGTACAGACTCCATATTTTGAGCGATAATCGGCAATGGCATCGCGAAGCTGTTCTTCTGTTACATCCAGAAATTCAGCAGTTTCGTGATATTCCCGGCATCCATGCTGATAGGCATCGATCAAACCACGCAGACCGATCAGCCGTTCATAGGTCCACATTCGTGCCTGGCGTTCCTGCTTTGCATTTGCAGGATCGGAGATATCCAGAATATTTCCAACAGAAGTGTAGTGATGACCAAGTTCTTCTGCCAGAATACAGGCTTTTTCTGCAGAGGTCTCCAATTGGTCCGAGAGGGCGATATTTTGATCTACATACAATCCCTTTAAGTTTCCATGAAAAGGAAAGTTCTCATCTACTGATATGTTCTGGGCGGCAGCCTCTTCTAACAGTTCTTCATATTTGTTTAGCATAGCCGTTTCTGAATGCTCCTTTATTGTTTTCTTTTTGAACGGATAAATTGAATGTATTTTTCAACATCATCCAACTCAGCCTGCGTAAGGTCAGAGGTATCAAGGTGTGCGGCAATCGTGACAGGTTCGGGTTCATGAGAGAGTGAACTACGTCCGAGAAGATAGTCTGCATCGACCTGGAAGATATCTGCAATTTTATTCAGAATATCAAAATCAGGTTCACGCCGTCCTTGTTCGTACATACTGACTGCACTCTTTGAGATGCCAAGGCGAGTGGCAAGCTCCTGCTGGGATAAGTGTTTATCTGTTCGCAGTGTTTTGAGTATATTGGCAAATACAGCCATAACATACACGTCCTTTCTAAGCAGCTTTTTGCTGCACTGGGAAGTTTTTGTAAAAATCAAAACTTTTTATGAATACAATATGATTATACACAAATCGTGGGAAAAAGTAAATAAAAAATCCACAAAATGTGCTTGACAAAAGAACACGAATTGTGTATTGTATAACTACACGAAACGTGCACAAAGAGTGTGAAAAGAAATAGAAAGACCGAATACAGAGAATTTCGGCAGGAGGTAAATATGAGAGATAGAATTTTACGGGAAGTACCGGAAAAGAGAGAGCGTTGTGTCAAACATTTTCAGATGACACAGAAGGGAATGGCGGCAGCTGTATATCCGGCTCCGGTCCATTATGAAGAAGACGGACAGTGGAAAGAAATTGATAACCGTCTGGAAGCTGTACAGGAAGACGGGAGAGAAGTTTATCGAAATCTTGCGTCCGCAGTTCGTGTAAGTTTTGCAAAAGAGTCAGATACAAAGGAACTGGTAACGATCGAGAAAGACGGAAAGAAAATCTTATGGGGATTGTCACCTTTTTTACACACAAAAAGTACACGAAACGTGAATTATGAAGGTGAAATTTCTACATTTCGTGTTTTGGAAAAGGAAGATTTCTGGAAAGAAGCAGAAATGTTGGATATGAAAGTGTCTGTTTTAGAAGAGGAAGAGTCAGAAGAGGATGAGATCCGAAAGATGATGTGTGTTCCGCATTTAAACGGAGAAGGTGTGTATGAGGAAATTCTTCCGGGAATTGATCTGCATTACTCAATCCAGGGAGAGCAGCTAAAAGAGAATATTCGACTGAACAGAAAAGAGGCGGCAGAACAGGAATTGAGCTTTCAACTGACGCATCCTGGAATGGAGCTGCGAAGCGAAGAAGATGGAGGACTTGGGCTGTATGATTCGGAAAATCAGGAGTCAGGAAGGATTTTCAGACTGGTGAAACCGTATATGTATGATGCCGCAGGAAATCAGTCTCTTCAGGTGGAATTTCAAGTAGAAATCGGCACAGAGAGCAGTGTTATCAAAGTTGTGCCAGATCGTGAATGGATGCAGGACACAGAACGTGTTTATCCAATCGTGATCGATCCAATGACAGAGACGAGTAAAACAAAAGGAAATATTGAAGATACGTATGTTTTCACAGGAGGAAATGTACCGGAGAATCCGGGGAACGTATATGCATATGGATCTTTCGTGGTAGGGCGAAGTGATGAACTTGGAAAAATGAGAGCGCTGCTTCGATTTCGAGACCTTCCGGATATTGGAAAAGGTTCGATCATTTACGGAGCGACCATGTATATCTGGCAGTTTGAATATTCATCCTACAGCAATCCGGAGCTGCCGCTTCTTGCTTATGAAGTAAAAAACAGCTGGGATGAAAAAAGCGTCCGTTGGGGAAATCAGCCGGCAGTAGATGGTGCAATACTGGATTATAAAAAAGTAAAACAGGTAATCAATGGAAATACAGTTTCGATCACACCGATAGGATTCAATGTGACCAGATTGGTGCGTCAGTGGTATAACACAGGAAAAAACTATGGAATTATGGTGAAATCAAAATATGAAGATGATGAAAATCTGGCAAACCGTGCTTATGCGAGATTCTATGCATCTGACTCACCAAGTATCTCTTCTGAACAGTTTCCAAGCGGTGTGTTTTATTACAGGAATGTAAATGGTCTGGAGGATTATCAGAGTTACCATGAGCAGTCAGCAGGGCGCGCAGGAATCGGTTACACGAATGACTTTACAGGAAATGTTGTCTGGAGTTATTTGGATGTGGCAACAGAGGGAGGTCCGATGACAACAGAAATCCGTCATGTGTATAATTCCAGTGAAGCGGATACCTCTTCCCGTATGGGGTACGGATGGAGGCTCAGCAGCCAGCAGGAGTTGAAAGAAAGTGGGATCAAAGATTATCCGTATGTGTATATCGATGAAGACGGAACAAAACATTATTTCTATAAAGATACCAATGACGGTAATAAGCTGAAAGATGAGGATGGGCTGGGACTGACGATCACAGTGACGTCAAGTTCTGAACATGACCGTTATCGCACGATGGAAACAAAAGACAAAGTGAAGTATATATTCGGACAGGACGGATTTTTACGATTCATCGAAGATCTGGACGGAAATTCCGTGAAACACCAGTATGGTCCGAATTCAGCGGGAAATTATCTGGGATATATTACAGATGCGTCAGGTGGATTTTTAAATATCATTTATTCAACGGATGAGGGGAAATCAAAGATAACAGCTATTCAGGATACCAAAGGGCGAGAGATCCGATATGGGTATGATGCGCAGGGGAATCTGACATCCATTACTTATCCGGATGGAAGTAAGAGCCAGTTTACTTATGATGGTTCTCATAAACTGCTCAGTGTGACCAATCCGGATGGCTATCGTGTAAATTACGAGTACACAAATGATTTCCGGGTACCCCGTGTCAGCAAAGTATCCGAAACGGGACAGAAAAATGCACCGGGTCAGGAATTAAAGATTTCCTATGAAAACGGAAATACTACGATTTTTGAAGAACCTGGATTGGATGGTCAGATGGAACGTCCGGGAGATAATAAGAAAACAACGTGGCATTTTGACAATATGGGACGTCCGACAGATGTGCTGGATGCAGATGGATTTGCAAATAATTATTCTTACTATACATCCGGCATGAAAAATCATAAGCTGAGTAAAGATGGTTCTGTTCAGAAAACAGTGTATGGTCTGCTGAGAAATCCAACATTTGATCCGTCTCATGGAGATGGCGGATGGTACACCTGTCGTATGTCAGATGGAAAACGGGGAGCGATCACACATGCAGATGGATATATTGGTACAAAAAGTGCGAAACTGACAAAAACAGAGCTGACATCAGAAGAAGGAATCTGTCAGGATGTGCATCTGTCAGCTGGAACATATACGTTGTCTGCTTATGTAAAAACAGAATCGCTGAACCCGGAAAACCAGGAACAGGGAGCGGTTGTATCCGTAATCCGGGCAGACCGGACCAGAATCATGGGGGAAAGCTGTATTGACTATGTGACAGATAAAAACGTGGATGACGGATGGGAGAGACTGGTTCTCACATTCCAGCTTCCGGCAGAAGAAACCATTTCCGTGTTTGTGGGAATGACAAGAGCAAGAGGAACACTTTTGGTAAGTGGTGTTCAGCTGGAAACAGGAAATGTGGCAAATGAACTGAATCTGATCCACAATCCGGGATTTGAACGGTGTACGAATGAAGCGCCGGATCAATGGGAATTCCATCCGGCGGCATCCGGGGTCAAAAGTGTGATGACTGCAGATAAAGGCAGATGTGCGGTATTAAACGGACAGATGGAACAAAATCTCCATTTGATGCAGGGGATTAATATTACCGGAGAAGAAGGAGACATTTTTAACCTGAGCTGCTGGGTCAAGGGCTTTGGAATTCCAGAGAAACATTTTTCTTTATCCGCAGCGGTAATTTATACGGATGATTCTGTGAAATGGCATCATTTCCAGTGTAATCCAAATATCAAAGGATGGCAGTTTGTCAGCAACACCTTCAGTACAGACGATCAAAATGAAGGGGCGAAGAAAACATACAAGGCGATCCATGTGTATCTGATGTATTACAATCAGGTGAATCAGGTCTTGTTTAAAGGAGTTCAGCTTGTCAGAGATGATGGGGAAAGCTATCAGTATGATGATGACGGGAATCTGATCAATGCAGTGAGTGCAGCGGAAAAAGAGAGTTTTTCATACGACAAAAAAGGAAGTCTGACCAAGATGGGAAGTGTTGATGGAACGGGGTTTGAATATCGGTACGATACGAAAAATCATCTGACTCAGGCTGCCAATTCCGAAGGAGTCCGTTATCGATTCACATACAATGACAAAGGACAGCCGATCCGGATGACGGCAGATGGCGGAAAGCATCTTGGGGCAGTCATACCGGGCAGAGCGTATTATATCCGGGAAAAAGTTTCTGGAAATTATCTGGATGTGAAAGGCGGGGAAGCAAATAATGCAGTAACAGCTCAGCTTTATACATTTAATGGAAGTGCTGCGCAGAAATGGAAGCTGATCGATGGAAAAGACGGATATATGCAGTTTGAGCCTCTTTGTGGCTCTGGATACCGCCTGGATCTTAATAACAAATCTGATGCAGAAGGAGAAAAGATCCAGATCTATGGAAACAACAATACCGATGCACAGAAATGGAAGCTGCATCCAAACGCAGATGGAAGTTTCCAGATCACCAGCAAGGCAACGAAAGATAAGAAAGCATTGACAAATGGACCAAAGAGTACCACAAGCGGACAGCCGGTGCAGAGTTATACACGAAAAGAAGGAAACGAACATCAGGACTGGTATTTTGAACCGGCAGATGAGGGAACTGTTTCAGCAGTTCCGAAAGCGGGAGGGACTTATCATATCCGGGTACGTCATTCGGGACAATATATTGATGTGAAGAATGCTTCGACAGCAGCAGGAACACAGGCAGTGCAGTTCAACTACAATGGCGGGATGAACCAGCAGTATCGTTTGCTGCCATATGACGGCACGTATTATCAGTTAGAGCCGGTTCACGCACCGGGAAAAGTGCTGGCAAAATCAGGAACCAACGACAGAGGCTTTTCTATTCTTTCTTTGGAGACGGCTATGTCGGGAGCTGCAAATCAGCTGTTCCGATTCGAAGAGGTGTCACCGGGAAATGGATATGCGATCATCTGTAAGGATGGAAACCTGTCTCTGGATGTGATGGATTATTCCCATCAAAAATTGGCAGATATCATTCTGACAGCCCACCAGTCAAACAGCCAGGTCAACAAATGGTGGATCCTGGAAGAGTGCAGTGAGCGCATGGAATCGTCTATGACATACACATCCGATTATAAGCAGCCGAAGACGATCACAGATTCCAGAGGAAATACCGTGCATTATGAATATGATGACAAGAACCGTCTTCTGACAAAGCTGACAGATGCAAAAGGAAATGCCACTTCCTATGCATACGATGCTAACACGGATAAGATGACAGAAGTTGCGAGAATGGTGGATGGAAAAGAAGTGAAAGTTTCTTACACCTATGAAAACGAAAAAGTGACGTCCATCGGTCACAATGGATTTACGTATGATTATGCGTATGATCCGTTTGGAAATCTGGAATCCGTGTCGGTTGGAGGAAGAGAACTGGAGCGCACCACGCTTCGAAGCCGGAACGGTCTTGCGGACAGGATTACCTATGCGACAGGGGAAGCCGTTCGAAATGAATACAATTCGGAAGAACAGCTTGCGGCACAGTATCTGATCACCGCAGACGGCAGAGAAGAAAAACTGTTTGAAAATACGTATGACAGCTGTGGAAAAATTGCAAGGCACAAAGATCTTTGCAGTGGAGTGATTAGCACATACCAGTATGACCTGATCGGAAGAATGGTAGGAACAGACCGTTCTGACGGAATGAAACTTCGCAAAGTGTATGATGAGAAAAATCGTGTCAAAGGATATACGTATCAGAAAGATCGAGTCGGACATGAGGTGGAATTCCTTTACGGGGATGTAGAGAAACAGCAGAAACCAGGACTTGGATATGGAATCAAGATCAACGGCGCCCAGAAGATTGCCTATGAATATGATGCCCTTGGACGTGTGATCCGTACTCACAATCACTTCTCTGATACGAATACATCGACTCAGGAGTATACATACGTCTCAGGCAAAGAGGCAGGAGTGACTACAAACCTGGTTGCATCTGTCCGGGAAGGAAACCGTGCAGAATCCTACACCTATGATGCCTGTGGAAATGTGGAAACAATGGTGGAGAGAAGCGCCGATGGCAGCGAAAGAAAAATCCGCTACTACTATGATGCACTGAACCAGCTGGTACGAGAAGATAATCAGAAGCAGAATAAGACAATCTGTTACACCTATGATGTGGGTGGAAATATGGTCAGAAGAGACGAGTACCGTTATATCGAAAATCCAGTGATCACAGAAGCACCGTGGAAGTCCGATACATTTGAGTATCAGACCGGAGGCTGGAGAGATCAGCTTCATTTCTACAATGGACAGGCAATTACTTATGATGCCATGGGAAATCCGCTCCAGTATCTGGGGATGCAGATGGAATGGGAAAAAGGACATCAGCTGAAGCACATCACAGGCGCCGGACTGGATATGTACTGCATGTACAATGACAGCGGAAAGAGAATCCGAAAGACGGTCAATGGCGTTACGACAGACTTTTATCTGGATGGTTCGGCCATTCTGATGCAGACGTCCAGTGACGGCAGCAGGATCGATTTCTTCTACGATGACAAGGGTAATGTGTTTGCCATGAAGTATCAGAATGAGATGTATTTCTACCGCAAAAATCTTTTTGGGGATATTCTGGGAATTCTTGACAGTCACGGAACGGAACTTGTAAAATATGAGTATAATTCCTGGGGAAAACTGCTGAATCTGACGGATTACAGTTCGAATGGACTGGGCAGAAGGAATCCATTCCGTTTCAAGGGATACTACTATGACGAAGAACTGGGAATGTACTATCTGAATAGTCGGTATTACGATCCGGAGACGGGAAGAATGTTATCGCCAGATGTTTTAGAAGTGCTAGTTGTAAATGTTGATTCAACAGCGAAAAATTTATATTTATATTGTGACAGCAATCCCATTCAAAGAAAAGATGATGATGGAAAAATATTGCATTGTGTTTTAGTGGGTGCAGCTTCTGCAGCTTTTGGTATGATAACAACAATTGCAACTAACATTGTAACGGACGAAAAATGGAACGATGGCTTGGTAGAAGTAGGTGCTTCAAGTTTTGTTTCTGGGGCATTAAGCGTTAGTGGATTTGGACCATTAGGAAGTGCAGTTGGACAGGCAATAGGTCAAGGGGTAATTGCTGGAATAACAGAAGGATATAGTTTATGGAAAAAGAGTAAAACTGGAGGAATCACAGCTTGGGATGTCACAAATTCAGTAATAAATGTTGGAATATCAATATCAGGAGGAACTCACTATCAGAAGAAGGATAGTATTTATGCAAAAGGAAAGATTAGGCGCATGAGAAATAGGATTCGTGACTATAACAAAGCAAAGGCGGGAGGTAAACGAGGTGTTATTGCAAGAAGAAAAGCAGAGTTAGATAGAGAAACAAAAAAATTAGGAGAGATGGTATATAAGCATTCAAAGCCAGATTGGACGAGCAGTTTGCTAAATGTTGTAAATAATGTCGTTTCAGGAAGTCAACCAGTTGATAAGCCTAAAGGGGGAGGAAAGAGAGTTTTCTATATGAGATGGTAACATGTAAGAAAGGAAATAATATTTATGAAACTTAAGAATATGTATATTGGCTTTGTAATAAAAGATTTTTTGCTTTTTGTGGTATTGAGTTGGACCAGTCAAAGAATTTTTTTCAATGTAATAAATGATGACTCAACAGCAGATGCTATCGCGGGTGTGATAGTTGGGATTGTTATTTTCTGTATGACAATCTACTACTTTTCTCGTTTCCTCTTTTTTGTAATTGATTTATGCGAAGGAATTCAACAGAAACGATTGAGGTATAAAGACACAGTTAATATGGCAAATTTTAAAGCTATTCTATTAAGTGACAGAAGTGAGTTTGTTATGAAAGAACATAAAAATGATAAGTGCTTATGTGGAACTGTCAGGTTACAGGAAGGAAGAAAAGGAGCAGAGAAAAAATATAGGATTATGATATCAGGAGCAGAATTAAGTCAATATATGGACAAACGAATTGCAACCGTTTATTATTTCAAACGCTCTAAAATTGTTAAGAAAATCGTGTTTGATTAAAAAGAAGTAGCTTAAAAGAAATATGGAAAGATGGCAGGATGGAACAGAATATTTGATACAAGGATTCTAAGAATCCTGCTGTCTTATAAGGTGCTATATGAGGATTAAGCATTGTTATTGTAAAAAAATAAGTTTGGTTTATTGAGATTTCTGAATGGATATGAAATTCCTTATCAAGCGGAAGATTTTTTTGAAGTACCAGGGACATCTGTTCAAGTAAGTGATAAAAAATTTATATCAATTATACTTTGCGGAAACATTGCCGATGGAAGCAATTACAAACAAGCCGATCATATCTTGTCCCAAATGTGGAAAAACAATGATAAGAATTCCAAATCCAGTACAGAAGTTGGTGTTGGACAAAAATTATTTGAAAGATCAAACCCATGTCTATAAAACAGGGGATGTGTTGACAGAGCAGAAAATGGGGTATCATACATCTTTTTTCAATATTGTTTCACAAGAATTTTATCAGTATTGCGAAAGATTTGGTATGAATCGGAGTATGGTGTATGAACCGGTGAAGGTGTTGTAAGAAGTTGAAGCTGCTGAATAGTAAATGACAATGATTTCAGGGGAGTGTATATGACAAAACAAGAATTTAAAGAATTTTGCCATGAGGAGTTCACAAAAAGAGGTTTTAAAAAGCGAAGAAATATGTGGTATTTACAGGGAAAAGGTCTTTTGTGTGGGATGTATTTACAAAAATCAATGTCAGAGGCATTTTATGTAGAGTATGATTTTTTCTTCGGAGATTTTTCAAATGTGAAAAAGTATCCGACAACATATGACTCCGATGTATATAGGAGAATAGGTGTTTTGACGAAAGAGGACAAAACGTTGACTGGGTTGATAGACTATGAACTATATACACCCGATGAACTCAGGCCATATTTTGATAAAGCATTTGAAGAGCATATTATGCCAGCGATACATTATGGAAAGTCCTGCATTTTGAAAGAAGCAGACTATTATTATCATCTTTTTGCAGATGATGAATGGGAGGAATTTTTAGAAAAATTAAAAGAAGATTAGGCAAAACACAAAAATGGGTAATGGGTGAGAAGATTGTATTTGACGAAGGAAAACAGAGAGTAAAACAACAAGAAAATGTCGATATACAGAGGAAACTGCCACTTCCGATGTATATTGACGATAGGGGGAATAAAAAATCTGTGATGAATCATTTTTATTATACGATGAAAATCTATATCGGAAGCTATCCATCAGAAATCATTGGACGTGAAATGCTGGAAATTGCAGATGAGATTTCTTCCATTTTAGGCCACTTATAAATGATTTTCTACGCAAAATGGCAAAATTTCGGCATCAGGAAAATCAAGATGTAAGCGCCGGAACAAGGATAAGGTTTTTTATCGATAAACCAGCAGCTATGATCTCTTTTCCAAGAGCCGTTATCAAATATTTATAGGATCCTGGGATTTTTTCAATCAGTCCATGGACTTTCAGACGTTTAAAGATCCTTGTCATGGCAGACGGAGTGATTTTCGGAAGATGCTGGCGGATCTGTTTTCCTTGTATCCCGAATGTCATGTATTCCCCTTTGCTGATGGCTTCCAGTACAGACAGATCACGGGAATCAAAAAAGTTGAATCCGCGATAGGTTCGTTCCTTTTCCCTCCGGGAATGACTGACTTCATCCAATTTCTTCCTGCCGCTGCTGTGATCATCAAAGGATGAGATAAATTCAAGGTATCTGTAATTCGCAGATTTCAGGATTGTGAATAACTGATATAAGCTGTAAATACTCTTTTTTAAAGGGGCTTTCCGAATATCGGATGTTCCATCCCTATGCTGAACTTCCCGCTCCACACGGAACGTACTGATATCATTGCAGGTGCTTTCAATTCGCAGTACACAGCCAAACTTGTCATACATTTTTATGGACACATCACCCATGTGGTGCTTGATCCTCGTTCCGAGGATGCGCTGATTATAGTTTGTGCCAATCTCTTTGGTACAGTTATAAGTGATTCGCTGTCCAAGGAAAGTGGCGATGTTGTCAGGCTTCACAGTATATATCGCAGTGTGGATGATTTCATCATAGATTGGTGCCAGGTATTCCGGCTTACGGAACATGATATCCGTGG
>OGLD01000022.1_pt1 | contig 112597 bp, 100 predicted proteins | sample 1572561 | NCBI WGS metagenome assembly OGLD01 (sample SAMEA2582151, study PRJEB24529) | metagenome | biome: Human gut stool | place: China | collected 2011 | reverse complement strand
TTCGCTATATCCCAAATTTACTGCCACTTCCGTGTAAGTGGCAGTAATGCTAAATGTATACGTGCCAACGCACTAGTGAACATACGGCAAAGGTAATTGAGCAGAAAGCAAGAAAAGTGTTGGGAATGTTAAAGCATGGTGTGAAGTTCCTGCCTACACAACCGGATGTGCTATCAATATTGGAGAAATTAAAGCGGGAAAAATAGTTTCTGCTGGCTCTATTTTGGCTCTAATAATTTGACGCGAGAAGAATACTAGTACAGCGAATACTAAGTAACCACCATATTGACTTGCCTAATTGTCCATCTACATCGTTGTCGTCAATCAGCGTAGCCACCGCTACGCCTCATTCCTCCGCCTTGCATATGGAACAATTATTCTACGTCAATATAGCAGAAACTTAGTATTCGCTGTACTAGATAAAATTCAGAGAATAAGAATAGAAAACAACACAAATGTGTACCGGAAATTAACCGGATTATCCTATCCGCACCCGAGTTCGTATGATGAGGCGATAGATAAGCTGACGGATAAAAAGAATGAAATTGAGATTGCTGCAAAAGAGGCTGATAAGTGGCGTGAGGTGGCTAGTGTTGCCAAGGCGGAAATGGAATACGCGCAGTTTGAACTGGCAGAGGCAGAACGGCTTAAAAAGGAGTTGCTGGGAGTTGTGGATGGCGATTCGTACCGAAAGGAGCAGGTAATAGAATTGCGGTATCAGAATCATGTGTTGGAAGAGGAAAATAAGACGCTTAAGGATAAGCTGGAAAAGGCGTATGAGTTTATGAAACAGTTTGTGATTGGTGGGATGAATTTGTTGGAGAAGTTTAAGGAATGGATTGGCGAGAAGGTTAGAGATGTGGGGAGAGGAAGATAAGGTGGAGCCGTGGCTCCACCTTATTAATCTTCAAGGGATGTAATATATTTCATAAATTCCTTTTTAAAGTAAAATGCCCTGTTTTTATCAGATATTTCCCGGCCATAAATATTGGAATATATAGGATGATATGGCTTTGAATCCTTTGTACGAATTTGGATAAATTCACCGCTTGCGGTATGTAAAGTTGCTCTGCTGGATTCAGATAATTGTTGATTTAACTGGTCGCAGATGTTGTAATAGTCTGCTTCAAGTTGCTGGGCAAGAGCTTGATATTTAGGTAGAGATAGGTCTATCTGAATTGGAGCTAGGTACATCCAATCTGCTGGATTTCCGTCCTTGTTGATGGGCACATATAATAAACGCTGGAATTTCTTATATAATTTTGTTTCTTGAAATCTGCGCTTGGATAATAACTCGTCGATAATAGAGGCGGTTTGCGTGATAAACATTGTCTCTAAAGGTTTGCCGGTTCGGTCGCATTTGTTGGTTTTTAGTTCTCCGTCCTCAAAATCAAGGGTTGTATTAGAAAGGTTTAATCCAATGGTCAGTTCTAAAAGTTGCCCAGTTTTCCCTTTATTGATTTTCATCATAGCATCTTGGACTTGGTCGGGTGACAAATATTCTTTGAACGGAATATAAGCAAGTTTCTCTATTCTTGTTTGCGCTTCAATAAGTTTCATGATTCAGACACCTCCTTGAAAAATTCGCTAATCTCAACATTAAGTACATTAGCAATCTGATTTAAAACAGATATGGACAAGCTTTTATTGCATCCGGCAGCTTCGATTTTGGAAAGATAGCTGATGCTGATTTGAGCTTGCTCTGCGAGTTGTACCTGTGTTAATTTTCTTTGTTCTCTGTAATACTTTATATTCGCACCTATAACACGGTATAGGTCAGTATCGTTGTTGAAATGCATACAAACACCTCTTTCACTATTTGTGAATATTATCTCATGAGAGCGGTTTTATATAAATTCACTTATTGTGAAACGAAATAGAGGTAGATTTTATAGAAAAGTTGGTGTAAACTTATTTCTATCATCAGAAAAAGAGGTGCAAGTAATGAAGGCAATTCAAGAGGAAAAATTTGAATATGAGAAATTTATGGTTGAATTAGCTCATAAGGCTCAGGAGACGCAAAAGGATTTTGATAAGTTATCAGAAGCAAATAAGGCAAGAGTAATAAATGAATTGGAAAAGGTACTTGCTGCACGTGGATTGGCTGGTGTTATGGAACATATTAATAGAATGAAATAAGAAGAGGAGGAATGTCTTATTAGTTTACAACCAAATAATTTTAAGATAGAACCAACGACGGTCTGGTCGTTTCCGGACAGAGGCAGTTGGGCAACGCATTCAGGAAAGTATCGAGGGAATTGGTCACCATATGTGCCAAGAAATTTGATACTTCGCTATTCTAATCCTGGTGAGTGGGTCTTAGATCAGTTTATGGGTAGTGGAACAACCTTAGTTGAGGCAAAACTACTTAATCGCAATGCGGTAGGTGTTGACATCAATCCGCAATCTGTTTCAATCTCTGAAACAAATTTACAATTCCAATGTGAAACAAATTCAAAAATTTTTACACGAAATGGTAATGCTACTGAGTTACATTTTATCAAAGATAGTCATATCGATTTTATCTGTACGCATCCGCCTTATGCCAATATCATCAAGTATAGTAAAGGAATAGAAGGGGATATTTCTTTGCTGGGTGTAGATGAGTTTTTGGCTGAAATGTGTAAGGTGGCTGAAGAATCTTATCGCGTACTGAAAAAGGGTAAAATGTGTGCTGTGATGATAGGGGATGTAAGAAAATATGGGAAGATTATTCCGTTAGGATTTCGTATGATGGAATGTTTTTTACGGGCAGGATTTACGAATAAAGAGATTATTATTAAGGAGCAACATAATTGCCGCTCTACAGATTATTGGGAGAAACAGAACAATAGTTTTCTCCTACTGGCACATGAGTACATATTTGTGTTTCAAAAGTAAATTAATTCACAAAGAGTGAAAGTTCTGGTTGTTATTTTGTATGTTTGCAAGTATAATAGATATGTAGAAGATTGTCCTTTTGCGGACATAGAGAAGAGGAATCAGAATGAGTAATTCGAGAGTCGCTCCATTTGTGAAATGGGCTGGCGGAAAGCGTCAGTTGCTTCCACAGATAAAGGAGAGAATGCCTGAAAAATATAATAATTATTTTGAGCCGTTTGTAGGTGGTGGCGCGGTGATATTCGAATTGCTACCTGCAAATGCTCTGATAAACGATATCAACAAAGCATTGATAAATGCCTATAAGCAGATATGTAATGCACCGGAGGCATTTCTAAAGGCTGTAAAGAAGCTGGATGAGGAAATGTGTGAAGATGGAAAAGAGTATTACTATTCTCTTAGGGAGCATTACAATGATAAGCTAATGAAAGCGGAGTTTGATGTTGAGTTGGCTGCATTGTTTGTATTTATCAATAAGCACTGTTTTAATGGCTTGTATCGTGTAAATGGCAAGGGACTTTTCAATGTTCCGTACAACAATAGTCGTAGAGCTTCCGTGGATGAAAATGCCATCATGGAGATTTCAAAATATCTTCAGGGGGTAAATATTATTGATGGAGATTTTGAAGTTGCCTGTAAGGATGCCAAGAAGGGCGATTTTGTATTTATAGACAGTCCGTATGCACCGTTGAACCCAACTTCGTTTGAATCATATACGAAAGAGGGATTTGATATAGAAAGTCATAAACGACTTGCGAAGTTATTTGATGAATTAACAGCCAGAGGTTGCTACTGTATGCTCACAAACCATAATACAGACTTGATAAATGAACTGTATGGTAACAAAGGCTACAGAATAGATGTTGTAAGTGTTAAGCGTATGATTAATTCGGATGCATCCAACAGAGTTGGTGAAGAAGTAATTATATGCAATTATTAAAGGGGTCGGGATAATGGAAAACTTGTTTACAAAAAAAGTGCTATTATACTTCGAGACAGAAGAATCACAATTGATATTAGGTGATTCCTTTAAAATTCTAACAAAAATGGAACCGGAATCTGTGGATATGATATTTGCGGACCCACCATACTTTTTAAGTAATGATGGCATCACCTGTCAGGGCGGGAAAATGGTTTCAGTAAATAAAGGCTCATGGGATAAGCTTTCAGAAAGTGGAACCAGTGTCGAAGAGAAACACAAGTTTAACAGAAAGTGGATTAAGTTATGTAAGAAAGTACTAAAGCCGAACGGCACGATTTGGATATCGGGAACATTACACAATATATATTCGATTGGTATGGCATTGGAGCAGGAAGGCTTCAAGATAATCAACAACATAACATGGCAGAAAACAAATCCACCACCAAACTTAGCATGTCGATGCTTCACACATTCTACGGAAACCATTTTATGGGCAAAGAAGAATGAAAAGAAGTCTCGGCATTTTTTTAATTATCAAAAAATGAAAGAAATGAATGATGGTAAGCAGATGAAGGATGTGTGGACTGGTACGTTAACCAAACCTTCAGAGAAAACAGAGGGAAAGCACCCTACACAAAAGCCGGAATATCTGCTTGAAAAAATTGTATTGTCATCTACGGAGGAAGGACAAGTGATACTGGATCCTTTTTGTGGTTCCGGAACTACCGGAGTAGAGGCTGTGCGATTTGGGCGGAAGTTTATTGGAATAGATATAAGTGAAGAATACTTGGAAATATCAAGGAAAAGATTGGAGAAGGCAGCAAATGATAAATAGAGATTTTGATGAATGGTTGAGCAAGTTTAGACCGAGTATATCAAGTTATGATTACTATATCGACTTTGAAAAAGTTGTAAGAAATGTAGAAGAAATCAAGGTGGAATTGAATATTTTGAACTCCTTGATAGGTTCAAAAAACATAGAGGAAGACTTTGAGAGAATAGCGACAAAGTATCCGGAAACATTGCGATGTGTTCCGTCACTTCTTGCGGTAAGAGGTTATGAAATATATGCGCAGGATGAAGATGGTGCATTCTTGTATAATTTCAAGAAGATGAATTATAGCGTGGAGCAGTACAAAGTATTCATGCGTAAGACCGGATTGTTTGATATGATTGCTAATCATCTGGTAAATAATCTTGTTGATTACGCTCTCGGTATTGAAACTGGATTGGATTCTAATGGTCGCAAGAATCGTGGTGGTCATCAGATGGAAGAGTGCAAGAGGTAATCTGAGAGAGACATTCGAAGTCATGGATACGATTTATAGTATTGATGATATGGAGAATAGGGTAATGGAAAAGGTATTTGTATAAAGAATATTTGACGACAAGTGTATGGAAGGAGAGACGATTATGTTTGGAAACAATAAAAATGATAAAAAACCCATTATTCAAGCGAGTGGCTATAATGGAAGTGAACCCATATGTATATGCCCGAATTGCAGAAAGGAAAATCCACTTAGTGAATTTGGATGCAGAAATATGGGAGATGGAAATGTAAGAAATCAATCATGGTGTAAAAGTTGTAGGTGATATTGTATGAGAGAAGAGATGGTTATTCAAAAGAAAGAATTTGATTGCTTTGATGTATATTTCATGGCAGCGGGGCATTCGTTTGTGTATGCTGATTTTAAGGATACAGATTCTTTTATAGAGGGAATAGTAGAGTATATTTTTCAGGAGGAAAACCTTCTTAATTATGCTAAACGGAATAATAAAATCAGCTTTAGCGGAACACAAAAACAATATGCCAAATTATATAATAACATCACCACTTTACAACTTTTCATAAAAAATACACTTTTGAAAGGTAAATTAATTTTATAGCCTGCCAATCTAACAGATTTGCCTGTTTACACTTTTATTTCAAATTTCCAAAAGTTATCCACATTGAATAATAAACAAAAGCCTGGAAACCCTTGTAAATAAAGGGAATCCGGGCTTTTGTTTTGCCTAAGTGTACCAGAAGTGTACCACATTCCAAAATTATAGGCCTTTTTGTGCATTTTGCCGTAAACGCAAAATAGCGAGTACCTTGATATTTTTGAATGATTATTCCGGATGGTTTTCCATCAGCTGTCCGGTGATATGAAAATCACTTTTTAGATCCGCTTTTGTGCATACCGAATTATAATTTCCTCTGGGACATTGGTAAAGACTACTGCGCACCGCAGATGCGGCAAGGTCTTGACCAATATGCTATTATAAAATAACGAAAAATACTGAAAGGATTATTGTGATATATCGGTTGCGATATAGATGCAAAGGTGAGGAACAGATGAATTGCGAAGATATGGTTAAGATACCTGAATTAAAAGGCGTATTGAACTTGAAAGCCGGGGCAGAGGGGATGCTTCATCCGATAAGATGGATATATTTTGCTGACTGCCTTCAGTGCGTTAAGAATGAGTATCGTGTTGAGGATTATATACATGGCAGTGAATTCGTGGTGCTTACTAACAGGAGCCTCACAGATGACAGCACAAGACTAAGAGAATTAATCAGCAAAATGCAGGAATATGACATAGCTGCACTGGGAATCAATGAAGGGCAGATATCGGACGAACTTACAGACTATTGTAATGAACACAGTCTTCCATTGTTTGAGCTGACAGAGAAATTCCCGCTTGTGGATTTGAGCCAGATAATGTGCCAGCGGCTTGTCCTTGAGCAGAATAATAAGAATTCAGCCGAGCAGTTATTTACATCTATTCTGGATGCTGAGCATCTTAACAGAGAAAATGTATTTGCACAGGCAAGATTTTTAAATGTTGATTTGTCAGGAGAATTCCGTGTTATAGAATTTGCTTACTATAAAGATAAGAATAATTATGATGAAGGCGGATATGAGACTGGCAGACCCGATGGGGGAATGCATCGTGATGATTCACTTACAGTCGGTCAGTCAATAAGCAGGATTATCAGCACAGAATTTTCATATCATCTGTCTAAGAATATTCTTGTACGGTTACAGACTGGTACAGTTCTTGCATTAGTTCCATCTGGCAGGATAAGCGATGAACAGTTAAGAGAAATTCTTGGCAATATAGTAGATATTGCGGGCCGTGAGTATCACACTAACCTCTATGTAGGAGTTGGTAACAGCACAGGCTATCTTGAGGATGTGAAGCTCAGCCGTAATGAAGCATCTGCTGCAATTAAAGTCGCGAATATTTCTAAAGCGGATGAACACATATATTTTTACAAAGACCAGGGCTTGTATACATTAATATCAAAGATTGCAGATGATAAATTCTTAGATGAATTCGTTGAGAAAAATATAGGAAAGCTTATTCACGCAGATGAGGTCAATGATGGCAATCTGTGCGATACACTTGAAAATTATCTCAACCACAACTGCAATGTGAAATATACAGCAGAATCAATGTATATTCACCGCAACACCTTGAATTACCGCCTGAACAAGATTCAGGAAATCTTAGGCAGGGAATTTGATGATATAGAAAGCTGTCTGACTTTAAAACTTGCATTTATGATAAGAAATTACCGTAAAATGCGCCGTGAAATATAGATTTGTGCATGGCGCACGAAAGATTTAGTACACCGTGGACATTGCAATATAAAACTGGACTGTTATAATTTAGACACAATCAAATAAAGCAAAGACAAAGGCGTCGAATTAAGTATTTTGAAATACTTAAATCCGGCGCCTTTTTGTAATTTAAGGAGGACAAATTTATGACAACAAAGGATTTAGCAAATGCATTACCAGAGATTATAACTAAGCAGGTTCCAGGACCAAAGTCAAAAGCACTTCTTGACAGAAGAGATGCAGCAATTCCACAGGCATTATGTGGCAAGACATATCCAATATGTATTAAGCAGGGCGTAGGCGCAATGTTTGAGGATCTTGATGGCAACAAGATTCTTGACTGGGTCGGCGGCGTAGGTGTTCTTAACATAGGTTATTCTAATCCAGAGGTTATAGAGGCAGTTAAGGAACAGGCTGAGAAATATTTCCACACAATCTTCAATGTATATGTACATGATGGCTATGTAACACTTGCAGAGAGATTAAATAAGATTATTCCATGTAAAGGTGATGTTAAGAAAACATATTTCGCTAACTCAGGTGCTGAGTGTGATGAGAACGCAATCAAGATTGCAAAGGCTTACACTAAGAGAAATGGTGTTATCTGCTTCACAGGTGCATTCCACGGAAGAACTAATCTTACAATGGCACTTACAGCCAAGAAGATATATGCAGTAGGCATGGGACCATTTCCAGCAGGAATTTATCGTGCTCCTTATCCATACCTTTACAGAGCGCCTAAGGGATATACAGAAACTGAGGCAATTCAGTACTATATTGATGAGTTGAACAGAGTATTTGATGAGGGTGCTCCGGCAAGTGAGATTGCCTGCATGATTTTAGAGCCACTTCAGGGCGAGGGCGGATTTATTCCAGCACCAATTGAATGGGTTAAGGCAGTTCGTAAAATCTGTGATGACAATGGCATTCTTATGATAGCAGATGAGGTTCAGTGTGGTAACTGCAGAACTGGTAAGTATTATGCTTCTGAGTACTGGAAAGAAGCAGGTGCAGCTCCTGATATCATCACAACAGCAAAGTCTCTTGGCGGTGGTCTTCCAATATCAGCAATCACAGCAAGAGCAGAGGTTATGGATGCAGCTCCAGCCGGAACAATCGGTGGTACATTCTGTGGTAACCCACTTGCTTGTGCTTCTGCGTTAGCAATTATGGATGTAATGCAAAGAGATGATTATGCAGCTAAGGCAAGACATATCGGCGAGGTTGTCACAGCAAGATATAAGGAACTCCAGAAGAAGTATCCGGTTATTGGCGATATAAGAGGTCTTGGTGCCATGATTGGTATAGAGTTCGTAACAGATCCAGAGACTAAAGAGCCAGCAACTAAGCTTGTTGCCAGTATTGTTAAAACTGCTATGCAGAAAGGTCTTCTCCTTGAGAGCTGCGGTACAGCAAGCAACACAATCCGCTTCTTAGCTCCGCTTACAATGACAGATGAGCAGATGGAGAGAGGCCTTGAGATATTCGAGGAGGCTGTTAAAGAAGCACTTGAAGCTTAGATGAATATATAAAGACAAAGGTGTCAGGGCAGATGGATAACCGATATCCGTCTATCCTGACATTCTTTAAAATAACTATAATTGGAGGAGATGTCTATGGAACAGAAATCAAAGTTTGATAAGGTAATGGGTGCGTGGGACATACTCGTTATCGCATTTGGCGCAATGATTGGCTGGGGCTGGGTCATTAACTCAGGAGACTGGATTACAACAGCCGGTTTTATGGGTTCGATTATTGCGATGCTTATAGGTGGAGTAATGGTGTTCTTCGTAGGTCTTACATATGCAGAGCTTACATCTGCAATGCCTCAGTGTGGCGGTGAGCATGTGTTCAGCTACAGGGCAATGGGACCTACAGGCTCATTTATATGTACATGGATGATTATATTAGGATATGTTGCTACATCAGCATTTGAAGCAACAGCACTTCCTACAGTAATCACATATCTGTTTCCTGATTTTAATCAGGTTTACCTGTATTCAATAGCAGGCAAAGACATATATCTCACAACTATTATATTAGGTGTTGGTGTTGCCATTCTTATCACAATTATCAATATCAAAGGTGCTAAGACAGCAGCCATGCTGCAGACAATACTTACAGCAATTATTGCAATTGCAGGAATACTTCTTGTAGTTGGTTCTGCTGTTAATGGTGACGGCTCTAATATAACAGGACAGATGTGGGAGTCTTCAACTGGAAGCACACTTGGAAGCGTGTTTAAGGTTGCCTGCATGACACCATTCTTATTCATAGGATTTGATGTTATACCACAGGCAGCAGAAGAGATTACTGTACCTTATAAAAAAATTGGCAAAATCATGCTGTTATCCATATTCCTTGCTGTTGCATGGTATCTTCTCATAATATTTGCAGTCTGCTACATTATGCCACAGAGTGCAATTGTACAGGAAATGTCATCACAGAATGGGCTTGTATCAGTTCAGGCCATTGAGATAGCTTTCCATTCTCCGTTAATGGGTAAGGTGCTTATCATTGGCGGTTTATGCGGAATTATAACATCATGGAATTCGTTCCTTATGGGTGGAAGCAGGGCTTTATATTCAATGGGTGAATCTCTGATGATACCTAAGGTATTTGGTAAACTTGGAAAGAATAAGACACCAGAAGCAGCCATTATCCTTTGCGGTATTGCATGCTGTATAGCTCCATTCTTCGGAAGAGGTGTTCTTGTATGGCTTGTTGATGCAGCTTCATTTGGATGTGTTATTGCATATATGTTTGTCTCAATATCATTCTGTATATTGAGAAAGAGAAAACCGGATATGGAGCGTCCATACAAGGTAAAGGCTGGTAAATTTGTAGGTGTTATGGCGGTTGCCATGGCTGGATTTATGACACTCTTATACATTATTCCGGCATCATTTTCAGCAGCACTTATATGGCAGGAATGGGTAGTTGTAGGAACATGGCTTGTGTTAGGAGTGTTCTTCTACTTCTATTCTAAGAGAAAATATGGCGCAGAATTTGGACGTGACATCTTCATAGTTGATGAAGATAAGAGCGATGTGACAGAGAATGAAGCTTCTCATATAGCTGCGATTAATAAGAAATACGAAGGAAAGCATTTTGTTGTCACAGTTGGTTGTGAGTACGGAAGTGGTGGACCGGAGATTGCCAAGATGGTTGCAGATTATTTTGGAATAGAGTATTATAACAGGGACCTTGTAGATAAGGTCGTAGAGCAGATTGGCGTTGACAAGGGACTTGTTGAGGAAGCTGATACAAAGATTGGTGTCAGATATGGATTTGATACATCTTATGGTGTACGTTATGCCAACCTTTCAAACCGTGTAATTGATGCACAGTTCCAGACAATTCATGATTTTGCCGAGAAGTCATCATGTGTTATTGTCGGCCGAAGCAGTGACTACATTCTCAGAGACAGAAATGATGTATTAAATGTATTCCTATATGCACCAGAAGAAGATGAGATAGCTGCAGTTATGAAAGAGAAAGGTATTAATGAACGTAAGGCAAGAGAAGAATGGGAGTCTGTTGAAAAGGCACAGCACGCAAGGCACGAATATATTACAGGCAAGAAGCGTGGCGACAGGCATACAAGGGATATCCTTCTTAACAGCAGCCTTCTTGGATGGAGACAGACAGCAGATTTCATTATAGACCTTGTAGAGCGCAAATATGCTATTAGTGATGATGAAGTCAGGAAGGAGGCTTAATATACGATGAAAGGCTTTTTTATTAAAACAGAAGTTGAGGAATTTGATACATTTGAACAGTTCGTGAAAGAGGCCGGGTTAGGATCGGATGATTTAGTGTTTTGTGGTGAGCATACATATAATGATTATGTGAAGCCATTAGGAGTTGAGGTGCAGACACTGTTCAGGGACAGATACAGCAAGGGTGAACCTGTTGACAGTGAAGTTGATGCTATTCTTGATGTGTGCAGGAATAAGAAATTTGGAAGAATTATTGCTATAGGTGGCGGAACTGTTATTGATATTGCGAAATTAATTGCTGTGGCTAAACCTGAATATAATGTGGATGATCTGTATGATAATGCGGCAGAGCTTAAAAAGCATCATCAGCTTGTGGCAATACCTACAACATGTGGTACTGGCAGTGAAGTAACGAATATTTCCGTTGTTAACCGTGTAAGTAAAGGTGTCAAGATGGGACTGGCCATTGATGCAATGCTTCCAGATAAAGCAGTTATGATAACGAATATGCTTGATTCATTGCCATATAAGATATTTGCGACATCATCAATTGATGCAATGGTACACAGTGTTGAATCATTTTTAAGTCCTAACGGATGCAGTATATCAAGAATATTTTCAACAGAGGCATTAAAGACTATTATTTCATGCTGGAAAAAGGCTGTAGATAATGGCGGAGGTGAAGCATGGAAAGAGTTTGCGGCGGATTTCCTTAAAGCCTCTAACTGGGCGGGACTTGGTTTCGGTTATGCAGGCTGTGCAGCAGTCCATGCATGTGCATACCCATTAGGCTCCGTATACCATATTCCACATGGACAGTCAAACCAGTTAATGTTTGCACCTGTAATGAAGAAATACAAAGAACTCCAGCCAGTAGGCAGAATTAATGATCTTGAAGCAATAATAGCCGAAACCCTCGGCTGTAATGCAGATGAGGCTCTTGAGGTATTATATGAACTTATGGACGAAGTCTTAAAGAGTGAACCCCTTAAAAACTTCGGTGTCAAAGAAAGTGACCTTCCGGGATTCGCCAGCGGCGTAATCAAAACCCAGCAGCGTCTTCTGAAGAATAACTATATTCCTCTCACAGAGGAACAGGTACTTGATATATATAAGGCAGTATTTTAAGGTTTTGTTAAGGTTCTTCCAATTCATTCTAAATCTAAAACCGGATATGTCAGTGAAAAAAATATTTATCAATGTGAGGAATGTAAAGATTGCCCTTACAAGAAAGAATGTATCAAAGGGAACAACTGTAAAATACCAATAGAAGAACGAAACAAAGTCTTCTCAGAATCAACAGAAGCATCCAGGAAGAGGAAGCTTTTGGTGAGATGAAACAGGATATGCAGTTTCGCAGATATTTGAGTCGTGGCACATCGAATGTTCTTTCCAAAAGTGTTTTGCTTGAAATGGCAAAAAATGTAAACAAACTTCATAACAAGATACAAAAAGGGAAAACAGGAACACATTTATTTCCTTTGAAGAGTGCATAAATTTAGAAAATCCAAAATTTTTTAAAACTCCGCTTTTGGACTGTATTAATAAAGTATGGATTTTTTACGAAAAAGCTGCCATTTCAGTAGAAACAGAGCAACTATATAGAAAAAATCAAGAAAAAGGAAGTTTCCGCTTCACGATTTACTAATCGTTAAAGAGACAGCACCAGCTGTGAATGTGGTGCGGCTGGCAGGCTTTCGGTGCGTCTTCCGGGCGCAAGCGGGTAATAGCCCCTTATAGGGGCAGTGCAAACCACCGGCTAAGCCGGTGGTCGTGATTGTGTATCCATTGATTATGCTTAACCTCTGTGATAAGGATGGGAATGCTGCTCTTCGTATTCCTCAAGTTTAATTTTGATATAATTCCACAGGACAGGCAGGAATGGCACCAAACATGCAATCAGCACTATAATGGTTACCAGCGTGATGTCGAAAGTGGTTTGGTAAACAAATGCTGCATAGAGAATCAAAAAAAACGAAGAAAAAACTGGTAAATTATTCTTTTCCCTGTGCACGGTTGTGCTTCTGAAGCAGTTTATTGATACGTTCTACAGGATTTAAAAGTTTGCTGATGGAACCGTCATGGTTCAGGGTATCAATGATGAGAGCAATGTATTTACTCATATCGCAGTTTACATAATATGGTTTCTGCAGCAGTTCCTCTGTCTGATATACCAGGTTGGTAGTGAGCAGGCGGTCAAATACACCATTTTCATATGCTTTGTCAAAACGCTCGAGACCGTTAGTGAATAAGCCAAAGGTGGAACACATGAAGATTTTGCCTGCACCTTTTTCCTTTAAAAGGGCGGCAACCTCCAGCATACTGTCACCGGAAGAAATCATGTCGTCAATGATAATCATATCTTTGCCGGAAACATCGGCTCCCAGAAATTCGTGAGCTACAATGGGGTTTCTTCCGTCAATAATGGTGGAATAGTCACGGCGTTTGTAGAACATACCCATATCCACACCAAGTACATTGGCCAGATAAATGGCGCGTCCGGTACCTCCTGCGTCCGGGCTGATAATCATTAAATGGTCGCTGTCTACCTGCAAATCCGGTTCTGCACGGAACAGTCCTTTGACAAATTGATAAGCCGGCTGAACAGTTTCAAATCCTTGAAGCGGAATGGCATTCTGTACACGGGGGTCGTGAGCGTCAAATGTAATGATGTTGTCCACACCCATGTCCGTCAGTTCCTGCAGAGCCAGGGCACAGTCCAGGGATTCTCTTCCTGTTCTCTTGTGCTGGCGGCTTTCATAGAGAAACGGCATAATTACGTTCACTCTGCGGGCCTTGCCTCCTACAGCAGCGATGATTCTCTTTAAATCCTGGAAATGGTCATCCGGGGACATATGGTTAACTTCTCCGCACAGAGAATAAGTGAGAGAGTAGTTGCACACATCCACCATGAGATACAGGTCATCACCGCGGACAGATTCCTGCAGAACTCCTTTTGCCTCGCCGGAGCCGAAGCGGGGAGCCTTGGCGCTGATGAGGTAGGAATCCCTCTCATAACCTTCAAAAGTCAGGTTATTTTTTTCCTGATGGTCCCGGTCTTTTCGCCATTTTACGATGTAGTCATTGACTTTGTTCCCCAGCTTTTCACAGCTTTTTAAAGGGATAATACCCAGGCGTCCTACGGGAAGGGAATCTAAAGGTGTTGCAGTTTTTGGTGACATGTTCATTTTCCTCCTAAAAGTTTTTTTTGGATTCGTATATCATTTCCAACTAATTTCAGCATGGTGTAATTGCTGGTAACTCTGGAAAAGGTTCTTTCGGAATAGGCTTCCATAAAATCGGCCAGAGTCAGGTTGGTGGAGATGATAGTTGATTTTTTATTCATAATTCGCTCATTGATGCAGCAGAACAATTGGGAAGAAACAAAGCTGTTTGTGAGTTCTGTACCCAGATCATCAATGATGAGCAAATCACAGTCGTAGACAAAGGCTGCCATATCTGCGGATTCAGAATCCTTTTCAAAGGCATTTTTGGACAGTAAATCAAATAAATCAAAAGAAGTAAAGTACAGCACAAAGAAAGACCTGTCCAGCAATTCTTTGGCAATACAGTGTGTGAGATAAGTTTTTCCTACCCCGGTTTCTCCATATATAAACAGGTTTCCTGCCTCTTCCCGGAACTTTTCAATCAAGTCCCAGGCTTTGTCATAGGCATTCCGGGCAGATTCCAGTGAGGTAATGCCGGTTGCAGGGTCTGTGATTTCGGAAGAGTAGTAATCAAAAGAAAAATGGGCAAAGTTCTCAGTATCCAGTATGTCCCGGATATTGGACTGGGTATACAGCAAATCCACAGCGGCTTTCCGGAAACAGGTACACTTTTCGTTCCCGATATAGCCGGTATCTTTACACAGAGGACAGTCATAATGCAAATCCAGATAATCGGCAGGATATCCATTTGCCCGGAGAATTTCTGCTTTTTCCAGAGAAAGAGCCTGTATTTTTTCTGCCAGGTCAAAGTCGTCCCCTTTTTGGGCACCCAGAAGAAGACGTGCCTTTAAAAGTCCAAGTCCGGCAATTTCCCTGCGGATTTCCCTAAGGCGGGGAAGCTGTTCTTCTGCCCGGCGGATTCTCTCATCCTGTTGGTGTTTCTGCAGAAGCTGTTTTTGGTTGTAATTACGCATGAGCGCGTCGTATTGAAAATTTTTCAGTGACACAGTAAAATCTCCTTACCTGGTGCTTATTTGCCCAGAAGCTGTGTTTCCAGTTCTGCCATGTTGTTGTAATTTCTCTGCTGGAAATTGTTGAATCTGTTTTTGGAAGCGGGAGCTTTGGGCTTTGGTGCAGCCGCTTTTGCTTTGGCGGATTTTTTCTGCTGAAAATTCAAATCCAGGGAATCAATGTCTGATAAATGATGTACGCCCTGCTTAAGCCAGCTTTCCAGAATGCTGTCTGCGTAGGAGAAGCTGGCTTTTCCCGTAGCCAGAACCGTGCGGCTGCAGGCTTCGGAAATAATTTCCAGGGTAAAACCGTACTGGTTCAGCCACAGATTCATGTACTGAATTTCCTTATCCAGGGGATTGCGGTTTTTAATGCCGAAAGCTCTCAATATAGTAAAATAATTTCGATTGTAAAGGTTCGTTTCTTCTTTGGCCTGATTTACCGTAGTGATGCCCTGTTCCGCCCAGGCCAGTCCCACCTTCTTTATGTACGCCATGCTGGTGCTGCCCTTGGATACACAGTATTCCAGAAGGTATTCCATCAGGTCGGCACAAAGATGTACTTCGTCATAAAGATATAAAAGGGTTTCCATATCTGTGGGGGAAAGCGTTTTCCCAAGATACTGTTCTGCAATGAACAGGATTTGCCGTACTTCATCTTTGTTTTTTAATTCCTGTATTTTGTCCAGAGAAAGATTTCCCGAATCAGATGAAGCGGCAGAAACTGCGGCTTCCTGCATCTGCGGGGCAGCGGCTTTAAGAGGAACAAAGACAATACCCGTCAGATTTCCCCGGCTGTCTTTGGCAAGGTCCAGAACCCCGGCTTTTTCCCAGTACCGCAGCGCTCTTTGAATGTCAGCTTCTGTACAGTTTAAAGCGTCTGCAACAGACGTAAAATCCAGAAGTGTTTTGGTCTGGGATGCGTGTCTCAGCAGATAAAGGTAGATTTTTACAAATTCGCCGTTGGCTGAAGGCATGTAGAAATCCAGAAAAACGTTGGATATAAACGTATAGTCCCCGGGAAAGGGGGTGTAAACTTCAAACTGTCCCATGTCGAACTTCCTTTACATCAGAATTTTGTTCATAATGAATCAGTTTCAGTATAGCACACAATTTTTAAAAAGAGAACAAGGTTTTTTTGCGACATCGAAAAACCACGTATTTTGGAGAAGTATGTGGGAAATGTGGATAATGTGGATAAAAAAGTGGATGGTTTTTTATGGGAAACCTGAAATTGTCGAAATTATAGGGATTTTAACATATTTTTAACACAAATGTCGTCGGATTATGTCAACTATAGAATGCACAAAAAAATCCACATGTTCGTGGATAAGAACATGTGGATGAATTGGTGGATAATGTGGATAAGTTTACATACCAAGGAGGTTTTCGCCTATTTTATACACATCTCCGGCCCCCATAGTTATCAACACATCGCCGTGGATACAATTTTTTAATAAAAATTCTTCGATTTCATCAAAAGTGGAAAAATAATAAGCATCCACTCCTTTTTCGGCAATCAAATCCCGCAAATCCCTGGAGGAAATTCCCAGGGTATCCGTTTCTCTCGCCGCATAGATGTCTGCCAGGACAACTTTATCTGCCAGAGCCAGAGCTTCGGCAAATTCCGGCAGCAGGGCTTTGGTACGGGTGTAGGTATGAGGCTGAAATACGCACCAGGTAGTTTTGTGCGGATATTTTGCGGCAGTTTTCAGTGTGGCGGCAATCTCCGTGGGGTGGTGGGCATAGTCATCGATTACAGTGACACCGCCTACTTTTCCCTTGTACTGGAAACGGCGGTCTGTGCCCGTAAAGTGCAGCAGACCTTTCTGAATGGTTTCAGTATCCATGCCGGTCTTGATACCAAGCGCAATGGCAGAGAGTGCGTTGGATACATTGTGAATACCCGGCACAGCCAGGGTGAAATGTCCGATGAACTGTCCGTTTCTGGTGCAGTCAAAGGACGGATGGGCAAACTCGTCAAAGACGATATTCTCTGCTTTGTATTCTGCGGGAGCATTTAGTCCATAAGTAATGATTTCGCAGGGAAGCCCTCTGGTGATTTCTTCAAAATCCGGAATATCGCCGTTGATAATCAGTGTTCCGTCTGCAGGGAGTTTTTCTGCAAAGAGACGGAAAGAATGGCGGATGTCATCTAAATCCTTGAAAAAGTCCAGATGATCCGCATCAATATTCAGAATGATGCTGATTTTTGGGAAAAAGCTTAAAAAGCTGTTGGTATACTCACAGGCTTCCGTAATAAAGGTTTCGGATTCGCCTACCCGGATGTTGCCGTGGATAGCAGGTAAAATACCGCCTACGGAAATGGTAGGGTCAGCGTCCGCTTCCAGAAGAACGTGGGAAATCATGGAAGTTGTGGTGGTTTTGCCATGGGTTCCGGAAACCGCAATGGGGAGTTCATAGTTTTTCATAATCTGTCCAAGCAGGTCTGCACGGGTGAGCATGGGAATGTTTTTTTCTTTTGCGCAGGCAAATTCCGGATTGTCCGGGTGAATGGCCGCAGTGTAAACCACCAGGTCCACATCTTCCTTAATATTAGAAGCTCTCTGCCCAATATAAACTCTGGCGCCTTTGGCTTCCAGGTGTTTTGTCAAATCGGATTCTTTGGAATCGGAACCGGAAATTGGGAAATCTTCACCCAGAAGTATTTCCGCCAGTCCGCTCATACTGATACCGCCGATACCGATAAAGTGAATATGAATGGGTTTATGAAAATCAATCTGATACATAATACAGAATCCCTTCTTTTTCTATTATTATAGTTATAGTAAATTATACCCACTTTTCCCCAAGTTGGAAACCCCTTTCTTTTGTATGGTTAAAAGCAGGTAAAATGTTACAAAAAGAAGTAAAATGTCGAAAAAAAATTGTTAAAATTGTTCACTTTTGCCAGGGGGTATGTTATAATGAAAGAACCATAGAATATACAAGAGGTGATTGCATGATAAAGAAAGAGATGATTGCAATGTTGCTGGCAGGCGGACAAGGCAGCAGATTAGGCGTTTTGACTGCAAAAGTTGCCAAACCGGCCGTGACATTTGGTGGAAAGTATAGGATTATAGATTTTCCACTCAGTAATTGCATTAATTCAGGAGTGGATACCGTAGGTGTGCTGACACAGTATCAGCCGCTGCGTCTGAATACCCATATCGGAATTGGAATTCCCTGGGATTTGGACAGAAATGTGGGAGGGGTTTCCATTCTGCCCCCATATGAGAAGAAAACAAATACCGAGTGGTATACCGGTACGGCCAATGCTATTTACCAGAACCTGGCATACATGGAAAATTTTAATCCGGATTATGTGCTGATTCTGGGCGGCGACCATATTTATAAGATGGACTACGAGGTGATGCTGGATTTCCACAAGGCAAATAAAGCAGATGTTACCGTAGCCTGTATGCCGGTGCCATGGGAAGAAGCATCTCGCTTTGGACTGGCTATTACTGATGAAACCGGAAGAATTACAGAGTTTGAGGAAAAACCTGCAGAGCCCAAGAGCAACCTGGCTTCTATGGGGATTTACATCTTTAGCTGGCCGGTGCTGAAAGAGGCGCTGATTGCTTTAAAAGACCAGTCCGGCTGCGATTTCGGAAAACACATTCTTCCGTACTGCAAGGAAAAAGGACAGAGGCTTTTCGCTTACGAATACAATGGATATTGGAAGGACGTAGGAACTCTCGGTTCTTACTGGGAAGCCAATATGGAACTCATTGATATTATCCCGGAATTTAATCTGTACGAAGAGTTCTGGAAAATTTATACGAAAGGTGATATTATTCCTCCACAGTATATTGCCGCAGATGCTGTTGTAGAAAGAAGCATCATCGGAGAGGGGACAGAAATTTACGGGGAGGTACATAATTCGGTTATCGGCGCCGGCGTCACCATTAAGAAAGGGGCTGTTATTCGGGACTCCATTATTATGAAGCAGACCACTATCGGCGAAAACAATGTGATTGATAAAGCCATTATTGCCGAAAATGTTACAGTAGGGGACCATGTGGTTATGGGCGTGGGAGAAGAAGTGCCCAATAAGCTGAAACCTAACGTGTATTCTTTTGGTTTGGTAACGGTAGGAGAAAATACAATCATTCCTTCCAACGTGAAAATTGGAAAAAATACAGCGATTGTAGGAAAGACTTCTGCTGAAGATTATCCGGAAGGTATTCTGGAAAGCGGTGAAACATTGAATAAGGAAGGTGAGACAGAATGAGAGCGATAGGTATTATTCTTGCCGGCGGCAATAATCACAGAATGAAAGAATTATCACAGAAGAGAGCCATTGCGGCTATGCCTATCGCGGGCAGCTACCGCAGCATTGACTTTGCTCTCAGCAATATGTCCAATTCCCATATTCAGAAAGTAGCTGTGCTGACACAGTACAATGCAAGGTCTTTGAATGAACATTTAAGTTCTTCCAAATGGTGGGACTTTGGAAGAAAGCAGGGGGGACTTTACACCTTTACTCCGACTATTACACCGGACAATAGCTTCTGGTATCAGGGGACTGCAGATGCTATTTATCAGAATCTGGATTTTCTGAAAAACAGTCATGAACCTTATGTTGTCATCGCATCCGGAGATTGCGTGTACAAGCTGGATTACAACAAAGTTCTGGAATATCACATTGCCAAGAGAGCAGACATTACTGTGGTATGCACCGATGTGCACGGAGATGATGCCACAAGATTTGGCTGTGTGAAGATGAATGAGGACTGCAGAATTGAAGAATTTGACGAAAAACCGATGGTGGCACAGTCCAATACTATTTCTACCGGTATTTACGTTATTCGCAGAAGACAGCTCATTGAACTGATTGAAAAATGCGGACAGGAAGACCGCCACGATTTTGTAAACGATATTTTGATTCGCTATAAAAATCTTAAGAGGATTTACGGATATAAGATTCACAATTACTGGAGTAATATTTCTACAGTAGAATCTTATTACCGCACCAATATGGATTTCCTGAAGCCGGAAATCCGGGAGTATTTTTTCCGTCAGTATCCGGGAGTACAGTCCAAGATTGACGATTTGCCTCCTGCAAAATACAATCCGGGAGCTTCTGTGAAAAATAGTCTGATATCCAGCGGATGTATTATCAACGGACAGGTGGAGAATTCGGTACTCTTTAAAAAGGTTTTTGTAGGAAATAACTGTGTGATTAAAAACTCTATTATTTTAAACGATGTATATCTGGGCGATAACACACACATTGAAAACTGCATTGTGGAAAGCAGGGGCACGATTCGGGCCAATTCTTATTACAGTGCGGAAGAAGGCATCAAGGTAGTGATAGAAAAGAACGAACGATATGTTCTTTAAAAAGACAAAAAGCACGACTGCATAAGGCGGCTAGGAAAGGGGAAGGTTGTATGAATATCACAGACGTAAGAGTAAGACGCGTAGCAAAGGAAGGCAAAATGAAGGCGGTGGTATCCATTACCATTGACGAGGAATTTGTAGTACATGACATTAAAGTCATTGAGGGAGAGAAGGGCCTGTTTATTGCTATGCCAAGCCGTAAAGCCACAGATGGAGAATATCGGGATATTGCACATCCGATTAATTCAGCAACACGTGAAAGAATACAGAATATTATTCTGGAAAAATATGAACAGGTACTTGCAGAAGAACCTTTAGAGGAAGCAGCAGAAGAATAAGGAAAACGCAAAAAAGCCCTGGGACCGGAAATGGTCTGGGGCTTTTTTTACGTGCGAAAAGAGGAATTATCCCATCTGACGCCAGCCGGATGGATATTTGTTTTTCAGAGTGCTGCCCACAGCCTTTCCCCATCCAAGAGGGAAACCGTCAGTACATACCAGCTGCCAACCGTTTTGGGCCGGGGTTTCTGCTTCGGAAAGAAGCAGAGTTTCTCCTTTTAAATAGCGGGCGATTCTTTCATCAGAGGAAGATAGGTTTATCACGTGCGCATAGTCCTCTCCCGAAAGAGCCATGGCGAAGGGCTGGGAAGGTTCAAAGCGATTTTTCTTTAATTCGCCTAAAAACAGTCCGTTCCGCAGGCATTTAATACCTTTTAAGCTGCAGGTGTCTTTATCCGGCAGATAATATACATTGCTGCCCCGGACTTCCATTTTCTGAAAATCATAGGGCGCGGATACATTTTGGAAAAAATCTTCCAGAAGTTTTTGGGAAATCTTGTCCAGTTTGGTTCTTGGTCTGTCAGAAGAGGGAGTCAGGGTTCCTTCTTTTTCCATAAGAGCCAGAAAATGGCCTTCTCCATCCATGCGGTGAGGGAAAATGCGGACACATTTTGCCAGTCGTTCATCGTTGTTTCCAAGAGAAGGATAGCCGGGGGCAAAGCCTTCATAAGGGGCAATATCCAACAGTTTCATCTCAGGAAAGTGTTCCAGAACATAGGAAATCAGACCTTCATTTTCCACGGGGGAAAAGGTACAGGTGGAGTACAGCAGCCTGCCGCCGGGTTTCAGCATGGAAATGGCGTTGGCAATAATGTCTTTCTGGATTTTTCCGAAAAATTCCGGACGGGTTTCGTCCCAGGTCTTGGCAACATCGGGGTCTTTGCGGAACATACCTTCCCCGGAACAAGGAGCATCTACCAGAATTTTATCAAAAAATTCCGGGAAATATCCGGCGAGACGTCCGGGTGTTTCGTTGGTGACCATGGAGTTGCGGATGCCGAAAAGCTCCAGGTTTCTCAGCAGGGCCTTTGCACGGGAATTACTGATATCATTAGCCACGAGAAAGCCTTTTCCCTGCAGTTTGGCGCCCAGGGCCGTGGCTTTTCCCCCCGGTGCGGCGCATAGGTCCAGCACATATTCCCCCGGTGTGATTTCCAGCCGTTCTGCAGGGGTCATGGCACTTGGTTCCTGAAGATAGTACAGCCCGGCGGCATAGTAGGGGTGTCTGGAAGGCCGTTCCTCTTCGCCGTAAAAGAAACCATTGGACACCCAGGGAATGGGGGTCAGAGAAAAGGGAGAGATTTCCAGAAATTTCTCCACGGAAATCTTGTTGGTGTTTACGCGCAGACCGAATTTACGCGGTGCTTCATAACTTTTATAAAAAGCAGGGTATTCCTCCTGCAGCATTTGTTCCATGCGGGATAAAAATGAGGATGGCAGTTGTTCCATTACAGATTCCTTTCTTAAATAAATATAAATCGTTTTATGTCCAGCTATATTCATTCAAATTCAAATCATCGAACGTGGTATCTTTCTCTTTGGAAAGCCCGGCTTCAAAAATTTCATGCAGAAGATAGGACACAGTGTCGTTAGGGGCCTGTTTCCAGAAATTGTCCAGCCATGTGCCTGTATCCAGAATCATAGAAGATAAGAGCTCAGGATTGTTCTGGCATTTCTGCCACAGTTCTTCGATTTCGTCCAGGAATTTGTACTCATACATGTCCTGAATAAATTTATGCAGGGCATTTAATTCCAGATAATCTGTCAGAAGAGACAGACGGCGAAAATCATCAAAGGACATATTCATTTCATTTAATATTTTCTTGCGGTCATCTTCTCCGCAAATGCTGTAAAATACAATTTCATCTAACATTAATTTTTTTTTGAATTCATCTGCTTTTGACATTTCATATACGCTCCTTACTGTAACCCCAGAGTTACTATTGGTTACTATTATAAAACTACTTAAGCAGGAAATCCAGAAAAAAGTGAAAGAAGTGCAAAGTAATAGTTTGCACAATGCGTTTTTTGAGAGGATTCTGTGTAACTCCTTAAAAAGAGGGGGTTCAAGTGGAGCTGTGAAAAAGAAAAAACGCCGGAAAGTCTATAAAACAAGACTTCCCGGCACCTTTCATAACGAATCGAAGCGACGTGATTCGAACACGCGACCTCTGCGTCCCGAACGCAGCGCTCTACCAAACTGAGCCACGCTTCGATGTCAATGTGTGTTCAACAAATGATATTATATATAAGAAAATTGGAAATGTCAACAAAAATATGAAAAAAATTTGAGAAAATCCTTCGGGTTCTAAGGCAGGATGGGAATACATATATTTTAAGGATAAAGTTTCAGAAGAGAGGATATATGTCCGGTTATCGCAGATTTATAGCATATGTGTATGAATACCGAGAAGGAAGAAAGGGGGAGGGCAGAGGTTTTATCAAAGTGGAAGCCCGTAATGGCACCTGCCGTATGCGCTGTAAACTCACAGGGATTTATGAAAAGGAAACAGCACCGGCGAAAGTATATGGATATGTGCGGGAGGAAGGCGGGTGTACGGGCATTTTTCTGGGAGACTGCAATCTGGCAGGAGAACGGGTAGAATTTGAACTGGAGACACCCGAAGAACATATGGGAGAGAGCCGATATGGGCTTGGGGATTTATGCGGCCTGATATTGCTGGCGGATTCCGGAGAACTGTATGGAAGCGGTTGGGATGAACTGCCGGTAAACCTGCAGGAAATAAAGATTCCAAAGGCACAGCAGCGGGAAATAGAGAAGGAGAGCAGAGAAGTGCAGGCTGCGCAGACGGAGGAATACATAGAGGGAGAAGAGGAGAACGATAGCCGTTTTTCGGAAAAGGAGGACAGGGAGGAAAATCTGCAGGAAGAGGCGGAGGAAGAAACGCTTGTAAGAGAGCCGGTAAAAGAGCCGATGCAGAATCCGGGAAAAGATATGGAAAGAGAACCTGAAAATGCAGAAGAGAATGGGACAGCAGAGTATAGAGAAGAGATGGAGGAGGAAGATTTTGACGCAGAACCGGAAGAAGTTGAACGTGCAGATGAAATATTGAAACGAGAGACGGAACTGCCTTCTTTCTGTGATAATGGAATTACCCAGTGCCGGAAAATTACTCCCGGGGATTTGGGAATTTTAAACAGAAGAGACAGAGGATTGCTGACGAATCGTTTTCTCAGGCATGGATTTTCCAGGTACGGACACCTGCTTATAGGAAAACGGGAAGAAGACGGCAGGTACATTCTGGGTGTTCCGGGGGTTTACGAGAGCCAGGAAGCTTTGATGGCGGGAATGTTCGGGTTTCCTTATTTCAAGGAAACAGGAGGAGCCAACGGACATTCCCGGTATTTCGGATACTGGTACCGCATGATAGACAGACCCCAGGGGATGGAATAAAGAGGGCCGGTGGCTGCAGCAAACAACATGGTTCTGGCAGCCGCCGGGCAAAACAGCAATATTTCTACTTGACCCGCCAGGGAGTGCGATATATAATAAAAGCTGTTCGGAGACATATCGAAGTGGTCATAACGAGCCGCACTCGAAATGCGGTTGTCCGCAAGGGCACGTGGGTTCGAATCCCACTGTCTCCGCTTGGAAAATGGGGAGTGTCGCTTTTCACGCATGTCAAGCGATGCTCCTTTTGTATAACAGGATAGTTCCGTGAAAGGGGACAGAGTATGACAGAAGATGAAAAGTTTATGAAAGAAGCAAAGAAGCAGGCTATGAAAGCGTATGCATTGAAAGAAGTTCCCATTGGCTGTGTCATTGCATATGAAGGGAAGATCATTGCCAGAGGATATAACCGGAGAAATACAGATAAAAATACTGTGTCCCATGCGGAAATCAACGCAATCCGGAAGGCCAGCAAGAAACTGGGGGACTGGAGACTGGAGGGCTGTACCCTTTATGTGACTCTGGAACCCTGTCAGATGTGTGCAGGAGCCATTATCCAGGCCAGAATCGACCGGGTGGTCATAGGCAGCATGAATCCCAAAGCAGGATGTGCGGGTTCGGTGCTGAATCTGCTGGAAATGGATGGCTTTAATCATAAGGCACAAGTGACAAAAGGGGTTCTGGAAGAGGAGTGCAGCAGTATGTTGACTGGATTCTTTAAAGAATTGAGAGAGGAAAAGGCAAAGAAAAAACAGGAAGAAAAGGAGCTGGGATTATGACAAAACAGGAATTTCAAAATCTGGTGAAACAGGACATTGTAATTTTAGATGGGGCTACAGGTTCCAATCTGATGAAAGCCGGTATGCCGAGAGGCGTCTGCACAGAACAGTGGATTTGCGATAACCCGGAGGCTATTACCAGGCTGCAGAAGGCCTATCAAGAGGCAGGGTCTCAGATTGTTTATGCCCCTACCTTTTCGGCCAATGCCATAAGCCTGCAAAATCACGGTCTGGAAAAACATGTCCGGGACTTGAATTTGCGTCTGGTGGACATTTCCAGACAGGCTGTGGGGGATTCCTGCCTCATTGCCGGAGACCTGACTACCACGGGAAAACAGGAACTGCCTTATGAAGAACTCCTGGGCGCATACAGGGAGCAGATCGAGGCGCTGATGGAAGCAGGAGCAGACCTGCTGGTGGCAGAAACCATGCTGGGAGTGACAGAGCCTATGGCTGTGCTGGATGCAGCGGCAGGGGAACTTCCGGTTATGTGCACGCTGACCGTGGAATCGGACGGCAGTCTGTTTTTCGGCGGAAATATTTATGAAGCAGTGGAGACCTTGGAGGAAATGGGAGCCGCTGCTGTGGGAATCAACTGTTCTACCGGACCGGATCAGTTGTTTTCCGTGGTAGAAAATATGAGAAAAAGAGTGCAGATTCCATTGATTGTGAAACCCAATGCCGGTATGCCGGTGATAGATGAAAACGGCTGTCCGGTATACTCCATGGGAGCAGAGGAGTTTGCCGGACATATGAAGCGCATGACAGAAATCGGTGCGAATATTGTAGGCGGGTGCTGTGGAACAACTCCGGAATATATCCGACAGGTGAAGGAAGCCTTGGGAAGACAGCGTTAGTCGGAAGGTTTTTTTGCCCATTGTCTTCGGAGAAAGAGCAACAGACCTGTAAACAGGAAAATAAGGAGAACGATTTTGGCAGCCCTGGTATAATTTCCAAAATACCGGGCTGCTTTTTGCCAGGAAGCGCCGGCCCAGGCTCCCAGGGAAATGAGAATGGTATTCCACAGCAGACTGCCCCAGACAGTGAGCCACAGAAAACGTGGAAAATTCATATTTGCCATACCTGCGGGAATGGAAATCAGGCTTCTGACAATGGGAATGAAGCGGCAGAGGAAGACCGTATAGTTTCCTTTGCTGTCGAACCAGGCCATGGCTTTTTGAATGTCTTCTTTTTTCAAACGAAGAGCTTTTCCCACGGGTCCGGAAATCAGGGAATCCATTTTGGAAGGGGAAAGCAGTTTTCCAAGCGCGTACAGAAAAATAGCTCCCAGCAGACTGCCAAAAGTCGCGGAAAGTATAGCGCCCGGTATGTGCAGAGTGGTGTAAGTGGTGAGAAATCCGGCGAAGGTGAGGATGGCTTCAGATGGAATGGGGGGAAAGATATTTTCTATCATAATCAGAAACGCAATTCCCACATAGCCATATGTACCCATGAGTTGGAGTATCCAGTGATTCATAGACCAAAAGAACCTCTTTTTTTCAGTTTATGCAATAGAAAGTGGAAATATAAGCAGGATTATCTGCCACTGGAAATGTGTTATCAGAACGTAATTCAAATTTTTTCACCGTGCGCCGCCCTTCGAAATTCTCTCATGAACGTTACCTCTACAGTTAACTCGGCCCAGGCACCCTCACGGCACACAAGAGCTTCTGCTTAGTGCTGCTGCATTCCTGCCCTGACACGGTTCACAGATTCCTGTTGCGTAAGACCCAAACGTCAACGCCACTTATAGAGGGCAGCTTCACAAGAAGAAATCCCTCGGTTTGGCAACACCCCTGCTGTAGCGGATTGCAGGTACAGGGCACCGCTATCTCCCCGGCTGCACGGTAGTTTACAGTATAACGGGTTTTCAAAGATTTGTCAACAAATATGTGCCGCCTCTTGACAAACGCTTCAAATTCCAATAAAATTCAAAATAGCAGAAGGTTTTTCATATAGATTCAGAAACACCTCTGCCCTTGAATTGGATAAAATATCAAAGAGGCGAAGAAGAGGAATAGTATGTACACGGAACTCCAAAGAGAGAAAGCCGTCCGGTGAAAGGCTTTTGTGGGAAGTATACAGAACCTGCCTTGGAGCTGTCTGCGAAAAGCAGAACGCGGGCTTTGGCGTTAAAAGAGCAAAGGAAGTGAGCAGTCCGGATTTTAGATATAGAAGAGAAAGACAGGACGGCTAAGAAGGGTGGTACCGCCGAGACGAAGACATATCGGTCCCTGATAACAGGGCTGAGCGTGTCTTTTTTTATTTTTATTTAAGAAAGCACACGCTGCGCCGGAGACACACTTACAAAGAAGCAAATAAGAAAAAAGGAGAAATGTTATGGCAAACAACAAAAAGCTGGTAGAGGCCATTACCTCTATGGAAGAAGATTTTGCGCAATGGTACACAGACGTAGTAAAGAAAGCGGACTTGATTGATTACACCAGTGTAAAAGGCTGTATGGTTATCAAACCGGCAGGCTACGCAATCTGGGAAAACATTCAGCACGAACTGGACAGAAGATTTAAGGAAACAGGGGTGGAGAACGTATATCTGCCTATGTTTATTCCGGAAAGTCTCTTACAGAAGGAAAAAGACCATGTAGAAGGTTTTGCGCCGGAAGTGGCATGGGTAACACACGGAGGTCTGGAACCATTGCAGGAAAGACTTTGTGTGCGTCCTACTTCAGAAACTCTGTTCTGCGATTTCTATGCAAAAGAAATTCAATCCCACAGAGATTTGCCAAAGGTGTATAACCAGTGGTGTTCGGTTGTGCGCTGGGAAAAAACCACAAGACCGTTCCTTCGTTCCAGAGAATTTCTGTGGCAGGAAGGACATACCGCACATGCAACTGCAGAAGAGGCAGAGGCAAGAACGATACAGATGCTGAACATTTATGCAGATTTCTGCGAAGAAGTGCTGGCGATTCCGGTTATCAAGGGAAAGAAAACAGACAAAGAGAAATTTGCAGGTGCAGAGGCTACTTATACCATTGAATCCCTTATGCATGACGGAAAGGCGCTGCAGTCCGGTACCAGCCACAATTTCGGCGACGGCTTTGCAAAGGCTTTCGGTATTCAGTATACAGATAAGGAAAATAAACTGCAGTATGTACACCAGACTTCCTGGGGTATGACAACCCGTATGATTGGCGCAATTATCATGGTACACGGGGACAACAGCGGTCTGGTACTGCCGCCGAGAATTGCTCCCGTGCAGGCAGTTATCATTCCGATTCAGCAGAGAAAAGAAGGCGTGCTGGAAAATGCCCGGAAGCTGGAGACACAGTTAAAGGCAGCAGGTATCCGCGTGAAGACAGACGTGACAGACAAGAGTCCGGGATTCAAGTTCGCAGAGCAGGAAATGAGAGGTATTCCGGTTCGTATCGAATGTGGTCCTAAAGATATGGAAGCCAATCAGGCCGTTGTAGTAAGAAGAGATACCAGAGAAAAGATTACGGTTTCTCTTGATAATCTGGCAGAAAGCGTACAGCAGATTCTGGATACCATGCAGAAGGACATGCTGGAGAGAGCCAGAACACACAGAGAAGCGCACACTTATGAAGCGACAGATTACGAAAGCTTTCAGAAGACCGTGGAAGAAAAACCGGGCTTTGTGAAAGCGATGTGGTGCGGCTGCAGAGAATGTGAGGATAAGATTAAAGAAGACGTACAGGCAACCTCCAGATGTATTCCTTTTGAGCAGGAAAATCTGTCTGATAAGTGTGTTGTCTGCGGAAAACCGGCCAAAAAAATGGTTTACTGGGGGCGTGCATATTAATTATGAAGCTTGAAGTTCCGAAAAAGGTACAGAGGATTATCAGGACTTTGCAGGAACAGGGATATGATGCTTATGCGGTAGGAGGCTGTGTTCGTGACAGCCTCCTTGACCGTTCTCCCGCAGATTGGGATATTACCACTTCTGCAAAGCCTATGGAAGTAAAGGAAATTTTCAAAAGAACCGTGGACACGGGCCTGCAGCATGGAACTGTAACCGTGCTTATGGAAAAGGAAGGCTTTGAGGTTACCACTTACCGGATTGACGGGGAGTATGAAGACAGCCGCCACCCCAAGGAAGTGATTTTCACGGGAAATCTGGAAGAGGATTTAAAACGCAGAGATTTTACCATCAACGCTATGGCGTACAATGATGAAACGGGTCTGGTGGATGTGTTTGGCGGAATCCGGGATCTGGAGAGCCAAATTGTCCGGTGTGTGGGAAATCCACGGGAGAGATTTACAGAAGACGCCCTGCGGATTTTAAGAGCCGTACGGTTTTCTGCACAGCTTGGATTTGCCATAGAAAAAGATACTGCATATTGGGCAAAGGCGCTTGCACCTACCCTGGAGAAAATCAGTGCGGAACGGATACAGACAGAACTGGTGAAGCTTTTGGTCTCCGCTCATCCCCAGTATCTGAAAACTGCGTGGGAACTGGGAATCACCCAAATTGTGCTGCCGGAGTTTGATGCCATGATGGAAACCCCTCAGAATACACCGCACCACTGTTACAGCGTAGGGGAACATACCTTAAAGGCGCTGGAATACACAGAAGCGGACAAGGTGCAGCGGCTGGCTGTACTGTTTCACGATATGGGAAAACCGGCCATGCGGACCACAGACGAGCAGGGTCTTGACCATTTCCATGGACATCCCAAAGTAAGCGCAGAACTGGCGAGAAAAATCCTGCGCAGGCTGCGGTTCGACAATGATACCATTCGAAAGGTGACGGAGCTGGTATCCTGGCATGAATGTCCATGGGAGTGTACGCCAAGGTCTCTTAGACGGGCTTTGAGCAAAATGGATGCAGAGCTGTTTCCCGTACTTTTGAAAATCCGCAGGGCGGATGTGCTGGCTCAGAGCGAATACCGCAGAGAGGAAAAGCTGGAAAGACTGGAAGAGAGCCGCAGGCTCTATGAAGAAATCCAGAGAAAGCAGGAGTGCATTTCCGTAAAGATGTTGGCAGTGTCCGGAAAAGACCTGATTGCCGCAGGCATGAAGCCGGGAAAAGAAATAGGAGATACCTTAAATGCCTTTCTGGAACTGGTTCTGGAAGACCCGGAGAAAAATACAAAAGAATATCTGCTCTCAAAGGTAAGAGAATCCTTGTGAACACGGCTTCTAACCCCCAGGTTTCGTGCATAGAATGAAAAGAGCGCGAAGCAAGAATAAAAGGGGGAGAAGCGAGTGTATGACCGTGGATTAAGTGTCTTAGAGCAATACGGCCTGGAGTCCAATGCCGTGTACCGCACAAGAGGAGCCCTTGTCTGTGAAACAGGACAGGGAAGAGTGCTGATAAAAGAGTTTGGCGGTACACCCAGAAAATTGGAATGCCAGGCTCTTCTTTTGTCCGATATTTCCGGGAAAAGCCAGGTGCTGACAGACGAAATTCTGCCCAATCTGGAAGGCGGCTATATGTCTTTGGACAAGGAGAATGTGCCGTATATTGTGAAGCGGTGGTATGAGGGGAGAGAGTGTGATACCAGATGTGAAGAGGACATCTGTACCGGGGCGGCTGCTCTGGCAAGTTTACATAAAGTAATGAAAATGCCGGTGCAGGAGCATTATGTCCGGGAATCCCTGTCCCAGGAATACAGAAGGCACAATGCGGAACTTCGCAAAATCAGAAAATTTGTGTCCGCCAAGAAAAAAAAGAATGATTTTGAACTGCAGTTTCTGGACAGTATCCAGTGCTTTCTGCAGCATGGAGAGACAGCCCTTGACAGGCTGGAGTCCTCCGGATATGAGAAACTGCGTGAGCATGCTTTGGGGGAGGGTACGGTCTGCCACGGGGAATATAATCAGCATAACGTCTGGATTTTAAAAGACCATGAACATGCGGCAGTGACGAATTTTGATAAATGGAGCTTCGATGTACAGGTAGCAGACTTATATCAGTTTATGAGGAAAATTATGGAAAAATATGACTGGGACAGAAAACTGGGGGAAAAGCTTCTGGAGACGTATGAAGAAATCCGCCCGCTTTCTAAAGAGGAGAGAGAATATCTGTCCATTCGTTTTTCCTATCCGGAGAAATACTGGAAATTGGCTAATTATTATTACACGCACAATAAGGCGTGGATTTCGGAAAAAAATGTGGAAAAATTAAAGAAAATCACGTCACAACACGACAAATGGCGAAATTTTTCAGAAAAAACAGGGATGTAAATGTGACAAATGCCTGTGCAGTATTTGAATTTTGACCTATGATAGTGTATAATAACCACAAAAAGAATTGCGCGGCAAAAGAAAGCTGCACAGGGAGGTAATAGAGATGGACTACAAAAAACTTTATGAAGAGTGGGTTGCCAATACGCATTTTGACGAACATACAAAAGCAGAACTGAAAGCCATTGAAAAGGATGAAAATGAGATTAAAGAACGTTTTTATAAAGATCTGGAGTTTGGTACAGCCGGTTTGCGCGGTGTCATTGGTGCAGGTACAAACCGTATGAATATTTACACGGTGAGAAAGACAACACAGGGACTGGCAAATTATATTGCAGCCGTGGGCGGACAGGCCAAGGGCGTTGCCATTGCCCATGATTCCCGCCGTATGTCACCGGAGTTTGCAAAAGAAGCAGCCCTCTGCCTGGCAGCCAATGGCGTGAAAGCTTATATTTTTGATTCGTTAAGACCCACACCGGAACTGTCTTTTGCTGTGCGCAAATTAGGATGTATTGCAGGTATTAACATCACTGCAAGCCATAACCCGCCGGAATACAACGGCTATAAAGTATACTGGGAAGACGGCGCACAGATTACACCGCCTCATGACTCCGGTATTATGGGAGAAGTGCAGAAAGTAACAGATTATAATACCGTGAAAACCATGGACGAAGAAGCTGCAAAGGCAGCAGGACTTTTCGTAGTCATCGGACAGGAAATTGACGATGCTTACATGGAAGAGTTAAAGAGCCAGGTGATTCATATGGACGCTATCAAAGCCATGGCAAAAGAACTGAAAATTGTGTACAGCCCTCTGCACGGCACAGGAAATATTCCTGCAAGACGTGTATTAAAAGAGCTGGGATTTGAACATGTCTATGTGGTAAAAGAGCAGGAACTGCCTGACGGAGAATTCCCTACTGTCAGCTATCCCAACCCGGAAGCAGACGAAGCCTTTGACCTGGGTCTGAAACTGGCCAAAGAAGTGGACGCAGACCTGGTACTGGCAACCGATCCTGACGCAGACCGTCTGGGTGTCCGTGTAAAAGACAGCAAGACAGGGGAATACCACACCCTGACCGGAAATATGTCCGGCTGTCTGCTGGCCGATTATGAAATCGGACAGAGAAAAGCGGTAAACGGCACACTTCCGGCTGACGGCGCAATGATTTCCACCATTGTTACCACCAATATGGCCGCTGCCATTGCAAAACATTACGGCGTGAAATTTATCGAAGTACTGACCGGATTTAAGTACATCGGACAGCAGATTCTGGGCTTTGAGACCAAAGGGGAGGGGACTTACCTGTTTGGCTTTGAGGAAAGCTACGGCTGCCTTATCGGTACCCATGCAAGAGATAAAGACGCTATTGTGGCTACTATGGCTTTGTGCGAAGCAGCCGCTTACTATAAAACCAAAAACATGACTCTTTGGGACGCCATGATTGAAATGTATGAAAAATACGGTTACTATAAAGACGACATTCAGTCCATTACCTTAAAAGGCATCGAAGGACTGGAAAAGATTCAGACCATCCTGGAAAACCTGAGAAAGAACCCGCCGGCAGAGATTGGTGATTACAAGGTGCTTTCCGCAAGAGATTACAAGGCAGACACTATTGTGGATATGGAAACAAAGGAAGTGAAGGCAACCGGTCTTCCAAACTCCAATGTGCTGTATTATGACTTAAATGATGATGCCTGGGTTTGCGTTCGTCCTTCCGGTACGGAACCGAAAATTAAGATTTATTACGGTATCAAAGGCACTTCTTTAGAGGATGCAGATGCAAAATCCGCAGCACTTGGAAACGAAGTGAAAGAACTGATTGACAAAATGATGTAAATACCGTAAATGTCCTGTGAAGAACACGGTAATATGCTTGACAAACCTGTAGAAACAAGGTATAAATATCTGTAGACCGCGCGAATAGGCGGTAACTATAAGAGATTATCAGAAGCAGGATAGGCCGCCACGGCAGGCTTTTTCTGCAAGGCTAAATTATTTAGGAGGAAATACTCATGAACAGAACAGAATTAGTTGCTGCTATGGCAGAAAAATCACAGTTATCTAAAAAAGATGCAGAATCAGCTTTAAAGGCTTTCATTGATGTTGTATCAGAAGAAATGCAGAAAGGTGAAAAAATCCAGTTAGTTGGATTCGGTACTTTTGAAGTTTCTGAAAGAGCAGCAAGAGAAGGAAGAAATCCTCAGACAGGTGAAACAATGACAATTGCAGCATCTAAATCTCCAAAGTTCAAAGCAGGAAAAGCTTTAAAAGATTTAGTAAACGCATAAGCAACTTATTTATTTTAGGCAAGGAAAGCTGTTGCATTTCAGGATGTGACAGCTTCTTTTCATTTGCGTACAGGAAATGAAAAGAAGGCTCTTGGTAAAGGAGTGAGAGTATGAGACTTGACAAATATTTGAAAGTATCCCGTCTGATTAAGCGCAGAACCGTAGCCAACGAGGCCTGCGACGCGGGAAGGGTACTGATTAACGACAAACCTGCCAAGGCGTCGGCTCAGGTAAAGGCAGGAGATATTCTGGAAATCCGCTTTGGAAGCAAAAACGTCCGGGTAGAAGTGCTGGACGTACAGGAAACAGTGAAGAAAGAGGCTGCTGCAGAGTTGTTTCAATATCTCTAAGAGAGGGCAGGTATATCTGTCTTGCTTTTCCCATATAATGGTTCAGGAAGAAGTGTATGGGGGAAGTCGGTTTTGGAAGAAAAACAGCGAAAAGCAGTTCATAAAATCCAGCTTACAGACAGAAATACAGGGAGTGTCACAGGGGTGAAGGATGTAAATTCTTTTGACGAAAAGGAAATCAGTCTGGTAACCGAGGCAGGAGTACTTACTGTGAAAGGTGAAGACCTCCATGTGACCAGGCTGGATTTGGAAAAACAGGAGGTAGACCTTGCAGGCCGGGTGGACAGTCTGCTGTACAGCCAGGGCACTGCAAAGATGAAGGGCGGAGAAGGTATGCTGAAAAGGCTTCTGGGATAAACCGTGAGCGCCTATATGCATGAGGAACTGCTTTTCTTCTGCCGGGCTTTCTGGGCCGGAGCCTGCCTGGCTGCAGGCTATGACCTCCTTCGTATTTTTCGCAGGCTGGTGTCCCACAGCCCCTTTTTGACCGGTGCGGAGGACATTTTGTACTGGTGCTGTGCCGGGATTTATCTTTTTGGTATGATTTACAGGGAAAATGACGGTGTGATTCGGACGTATGCCCTTCTGGCCGTGTTCCTTGGCGGCTTTGTCTTCCATGCAGGTCCCGGAAGCGTTCTGGTGACCTGGCTGCCAAAAGTGCTCCGAAAGATTTTTCATTTTCTGGGAGTTCTTATAAACCCCTTGAGAAAGTGGAGAAAAAGGTTGAAATTTTTATGGGATAGAGTTAAAATCTCTCTATATGAAGCAAAAGTTATGCAGAAAATCAGGAAATGGAAAAATGAAAAAAAGAAAAAAAAGAATGAACCAGAACGGAATCGCGATGCTTAGTATTACTTTTGTAGTCGGTGTCCTGTTTATTGCCATGATGACCATGAGCCTGAATCTGCAGCAGCAGATTTCGGACTGTAAGACAGAAATGAAAGAAGTGCAGAGCCAGATTGACGAGGAAAACGAGCGTACAAAGGAAATTGATGAGACAAAAGAGCGTATGGACACGGATGAGTATGTGGCAGAGGTAGCCAGAGAAAAGCTGGGTCTTGTGAAAGACAACGAAATTGTATTTAAAGAAGAGGAAAAGTAGAAAACAAAAGACGGATTTTGTCTGAAAGTTTTCCGGACGGGAAGACGGTTTTTGACAAAGTTTGAAAACAAAAGCATCTATAATACTCCATGGATAGCGGTTGCTTATGCAGGGAGGGAACGAGATGCAGGAATGGATAATTGCCATGCTCGTAATCAGCGTACTGCTTATATTACGGGACATGGCAAAAACTATTTTTTCAGAGATGAAGAAAAGTGCGGCAACTCTGGCTTATGACCAGCACCCGCAAAAAGAAAAAATGCAGCGCTATGCAGATTCTTTTCAAAAGCTGGCGGACAGCTTCTATGGTCTGCCTTACCGGAAAGATTATCTCTCCAGTTCAGAGGTCGACGCCATGGTGACAGAGGTACAGGAAGGGCTGTGCCGCAGGTGTCATCTGCACCAGACTTGCTGGATTCAACATTCTGTCCAGTCCTATCAGAGCGTTTATCATCTGATTCGCGTCCTGGAAGAAAATGACGAGGAAGAGTTCCGAAAGGCCAAGGCGGATTTGATGGAGGTCTGTATCAGCCAGGGAAAACTGGTGCAGGAACTGCAGAGAATGGTAGAACGGGAGAGGCAGAATCTTATCTGGAATAACAAGCTTCTGGAGAACCGTGTGGCTGTGGCAGAGCAGCTTTCTGAGATGGCGCAGCTGATGAAGAGCCTTTCCAGAGATTTATTTGATGTGGCAGAGGTGGACGTGCAGTTTCGGGAAGAATTTGCCAGAAGACTGAAGAAGAAACATATTCTGGTGCGGAACGTGTGGAGCCTGGACCTGCCGGACGGAAAAGTTCGGTACTATGCGGAATTAAAGACAAAAGGCGGCTGCATTTCATCAGGAGAGGCGGCGGCCGTTCTCTCCGGCATGTGCGGCAGCCGCATGGTTGCCAGGGCGGAGGGGAAAACCCTCATTAACAGGGACTTTGCCATTATGGGATTTGCAGAGGAAGTCAATTTCAAAATGCTCTACGGGGCTGTGAAGATAACCAAGGAAAAAGAAACCATTTCCGGAGACAATTATACCTGTGCCACGGAGGAGAACGGGCAGTTTTTCATGTGTCTTTCTGACGGTATGGGTTCCGGGATTGAGGCGTGCCGGGAGAGTGAGAGTATTGTGGATACTCTGGAGCAGTTGGTAGAAGCGGGATTTTCCGGAGAGACGGCGGCAAAAATGGTAAATTCAGTACTGAATCTGAAAAGCCGCAACGGCAGATTTTCTACTGTGGATATTTCCATGGTGGATTTGTATTCCGGTGTGTGCCATTTTCTCAAAGCAGGAGCGGCAACCACATTTATTAAGCGGGACCACTGGGTAGAAGCCATTTCCTCTACCAGTCTGGCTCTGGGGCTGGTGCAGCAGGCAGACTTTGAATCCTCGGCCAAGAAGCTGTATGAGGGGGATTTTCTGATTATGGTGACAGACGGAGTGCTGGATGCGCTGCCGCCGGAAGAACCGGAGGAACTGATGAAAGAAATTATTCTCCAGACTCGTGCAAGTGCAGCGCAGGAACTGGGCAGAGGGATTCTGGAACGGGTGCTTACATACAGCGAATACAGAGCTACAGACGATATGACGGTTCTTACGGCAGGACTATGGAGGAAGTAAGAATAAAATGAACATGGAAGAAAAGGTGTTTTCCTATATAGAGAAATACAACATGATAGAAACGGGCAGCCAGGTCATAGTCGGAATTTCCGGTGGTGCGGATTCGGTATGCCTGTTGTTTTTATTAAAGAAGTATCAGAAAAGACGGGAATTTTCCCTTTGTGCCCTGCATGTCAATCATGGAATTCGGGGAGGGGAAGCCCTGCGGGACCAGAACTTCTCAGAAAAAATCTGCGAAGAACTCCAGGTACCTTTCCGGGTATATGCTGCAGATGTACCCCGTATGGCTGCCGAAAAGAAGCTGTCCTTAGAAGAAGCGGGAAGAGAGGCCAGAAGAACAGCATTTGAGAAATTGGCAGGGGAATACGGGAAGCCGCAAGGGGGGAGCGGAGGAAAAAAGGTACAGATTGCTCTGGCACACCATGAAAATGACAATGCGGAAACCGTGCTTCACAATCTGATACGCGGCACAGGTGCAGCGGGGCTTGGGGGAATCCGCCCCGTATGGGACACGGATACAGAGCAGGGGAGCCTGTGGTATATCCGACCTCTTCTGGAGGTTTCCAGAAATGAAATTGAAGAATTTTTAAGAGCACAGCAGATTACCTGGATGACAGACAGTACCAATTTGGAAACGGAATATACCCGAAATAAACTTCGCCATCAGGTGATTCCGGTGCTGGAGAGCATGAATCCGGCAGCGGTGCAGCATATCGGGCATACAGCCGGGACTATGCTGCAGATAGAAGAATATCTGCAAAGCCAGGCGCACATACTGTATAAAGCCCATGTAGAACCGGAAAAGAACGGATATGGTATCCGCAAAGAACTTTTCGGGGAAAAAGAATTGATGCAGTCTTATGTGGTGAGGGAAGTATTGTCCCGGGCTGCGGGGGGAAGAAAGAATCTTACGTCCACACATATTCAGGAGGTGCTGGATTTGGCCAAGGGGCGCACCGGTACTTCCCTGTCTCTGCCCGGCGGGCTTTTGGCCCGTCAGGTCTACGGAGATGTTCATATCATTTATGGGAACGAGAGGGAAAAAACGCTCTGTGAAATGGAATTTCAGATACTGCCCTGGGAAAAGGGGCAAATTGAGGAAAAAACATATACGAAATGGTTTGATTATGATAGAATAAGGAGTAGTCTGGAAATCAGACACCGGAAAACCGGTGATTTTCTTACTGTAAATGCGCAGGGGGGAAGAAAAAAGCTGAAGGACTATTTTATTGACTGTAAGATTCCAAGAGAGAAGAGAGAAGAACTCACTCTTCTGGCAGACGGTTCCCATATTCTGTGGATTGTGGGATACCGCATAAGCGAATATTATAAAGTTACCAGTCAGACAAAACAAGTATTAAAAGTACAGGTAAAAGGAGTAAACGAAGATGAGTGAAAAAATTCGTCAGTTATTAAGCGAAGAGGAAGTAGACCGTAAAATCCGTGAAATCGGAGAGCAAATCAGCAAAGATTACGAAGGAAAATGCGTACATCTGATTTGTGTGTTAAAGGGAGGCGTATTCTTTACATGTGAACTGGCCAAGAGAATTACAGTGCCGGTAAGCATGGATTTTATGTCTGTGTCCAGCTATGGAGACGATACCAGTTCCAGCGGTGTGGTCCGCATTGTAAAGGATTTGGATGAAACCATTGAAGGAAAAGATGTGCTGATTGTGGAGGACATTATTGACTCCGGACGTACGCTTAGCCATCTCATAGAAATTCTCAAACAGAGAAATCCCAAGAGCCTGCGTCTGTGTACCCTTCTGGATAAGCCGGAACGCAGAGTAAAAGATGTGAAGGTGGATTATGTGTGCTTCAATATCCCGGATGAATTTGTGGTAGGATATGGACTGGATTATGCACAGAAATACAGAAACCTGCCTTACATCGGAGTGGTAGAACTGTAAGCTTTCAGAAAGGAGAACAACAAGGTGGAGAGACAGTCAAGAAGCTGGATAATGCCTGTGGTGTTTTTGACCCTGCTCCTGTGTATCGGCGGAGGCCTTATCAGCCGGTTTACCCAGAGAAATGATTATTCTCTGGAGGAATTAAACCAGGCGATGGAAAAGAATCAGGTGACAGAGGTTTATATACGGCCCAACAGAGAGGTGCCCACAGGTAAAATACTGGTGCGCCTGAAAACAGGAGAGGAAAAAGAATTTACGGCGCTGGATGTAAAAGAAATACAGGAAATGGTGGAAAAGTCCGGGGAGGATATTTCTGTGAAGGTGGGAGATGTACCTGGAGACAATACCCTTCTGACGTCTATTTTGTCCCTTGGACTTACAGGCGTGATGCTGTTCTTCCTCTTTGGCATGATGAACCGGCAGATGTCCGGAGGCGGAAGCAATGCCAAGATGATGAATTTCGGAAAAAGCCGTGCCAGAATGTCTACGGATGAGGATAAGAAGGTAACCTTTAAAGACGTGGCAGGACTGCAGGAAGAAAAAGAGGAGCTGGAAGAAATCGTAGATTTCTTAAAAGAACCCCAGAAATATGTGAAGGTAGGAGCCAGAATTCCCAAAGGCGTACTTCTGGTGGGCCCTCCGGGAACCGGTAAAACCCTTCTGGCAAAAGCCGTGGCAGGAGAAGCCGGGGTACCGTTTTTCTCAATTTCCGGTTCTGACTTTGTGGAAATGTTCGTTGGTGTGGGCGCTTCCAGAGTCCGGGACTTATTTGAAGAAGCCAAGAAAAATGCTCCCTGTATTATTTTTATTGACGAAATTGACGCTGTGGCCAGACGAAGAGGTACAGGTATGGGAGGCGGACATGACGAGAGAGAACAGACTTTAAACCAGCTTTTGGTAGAAATGGATGGATTTGGAGTCAATGAAGGTATTATTGTCATGTCAGCGACCAACCGTGTGGATATTTTAGACCCTGCGATTCTGCGTCCGGGCCGTTTTGACCGTAAGGTAGGGGTAGGCAGACCGGATATCAAGGGAAGAGAAGAAATTCTCAAGGTGCATGCTGCCAAGAAACCTTTAGGGGAAGACGTAGACCTGGAAGAAGTGGCGAGAACCACAGCCGGTTATACAGGTGCGGATTTGGAGAACCTGATGAATGAGGCAGCGATTCTCACGGCAAAGGACGGCAGATATTTTATTAATCAGAACGATATTCGCCAGGCTTTTATCAAGACCGGAATCGGTGCGGAGAAAAAGAGCCGGGTTATTTCCGAGAAAGAAAAGAAGATTACTGCTTACCATGAGGCAGGTCATGCCATTTTATTCCATGTGCTGCCGGAAATGGAGCCGGTGCATACCATTTCCATTATTCCTACAGGCATGGGAGCTGCCGGTTATACCATGCCGCTGCCGGGAAAAGATGAAATGTTTAACAGCAAAAATAAAATGCTGGAGAATATTGTGGTATCTCTGGGCGGACGAATTGCAGAAGAGTTGATTTTCGGTGACATCACAACCGGGGCTTCACAGGACATTAAGCAGGCCAGCCAGATGGCCAGAGCCATGGTGACACAGTACGGGATGTCCGAGAAAGTGGGCATGATCCACTATGGAAGTGATGAAGATGAAGTTTTCATTGGAAGAGATTTGGCACACACCAGAAATTATGCGGAGGAAACAGCTTCTCTCATTGACAGTGAAGTGAAACGTATTATTGACGAATCTTATGCAAAGGCAAAGAAGATTCTGCAGGAGCATGAAGATGTATTGCATAAGTGTGCAGAACTTTTAATCGAGAAGGAAAAAATCGGCAGGGAAGAGTTTGAAGCCTTGTTTTAGACGGGTTTTGTGCAGGATACTGGGAAAAATAAAAAATGAAAAGAACCGGTTATGTTGAAATTGGTCAAAAAAAACTTTCAAAAAAATAGAAGATTGTGCAGACTTTTTCAGGCCTCCATGGTATTATAATAACTGTAAAAACCCCCCAATACATTATATAGTTTTTGCTACACCCCATAAGAAGAAATACCTTCTCCAAAAACGCCAGTCGAAAGATTGGCGTTTTTACTTTATCCGGAAAAGTTGTGAAAAGATGATGTTTTCGGGAAAAAGTAGTTGTATATGCAGATTGGGTGGGATAAAATAAAAGCATGACAGAAATTCGGCAAATCAGGAAATATTTCTGTGCTTTGCGCGAGAATAGAGAGGATTCAGTATGGATTACAATAATCTGGCAGAAACAAAAAGGATTCAGGAATATGTGGCAAATATGCGCTCGGCTTTTCATAAACGTGCCGTGTTCAGCGATGAAACGGAAAATTACCGGACGCCGGCAGAACCGGAACCGGGAGATACGGTGAATATCCGTATCCGGACAAAGGAGAAGAACGTAGATGCCGTTTATCTGGTATCAGGAGAAAAAAAACAGCAGATGAAGCTGATAAATACAAAAGACGGTTTTGATTATTACGGAACAGACGTAGAACTGCAGAACGAATCAATCCGTTATTTTTTTGAGATTATTTCCGGAAAAATCCACTGCTATTATAACCAGGCAGGGATTACCAGGGAGATAGATGAGCATTATTCCTTCGGGATTGTGCCGGGATTTCAAACGCCGGACTGGGCCAAGGGAGCCGTCATGTATCAGATTTTTACAGACCGGTTCTGTAACGGCGATCCGTCCAATGATGTGGTAACCGGAGAGTATTGTTATATTAATGAAAAAGTACAGAAGATAGAAGACTGGAACCGTCCGCCCCAGGCTATGGACGTCAGGGACTTTTATGGAGGGGATTTGCAGGGGGTCATGGATAAACTGGACTATCTCCAGGATTTGGGCGTGGAGGTTATTTATTTCAACCCGCTGTTTGTATCCCCCTCCAATCACAAATATGACATTCAGGATTATGACTACATTGACCCTCATTATGGGAAAATTGTCCATGATGGAGGTGAGGTGCTGGCAGACTGGGATAAGGACAATTCCCATGCTTCCCGTTATATCTGCCGTGTGACCGGAAAGGATAATCTGGAAGCCAGCAATGCCTTCTTCGCAGAAGTGGTGGAAGAAATTCATAAAAGAGGAATGAAGGTAATTTTAGACGGTGTGTTCAATCACTGTGGTTCCTTTAATAAGTGGCTGGACAGAGAGCGGATTTACGAAAACCAGCAGGGGTATGAAAAGGGGGCCTATGTGTCCGCGGACAGCCCGTACCGCTCCTTTTTCCGCTTCAACAATCCCAATGGCTGGCCTTATAATCAGGATTACGACGGGTGGTGGGGACATGCTACCCTGCCTAAGCTGAATTATGAGGAATCAAAGGAATTGTATGATTACATTATGCATATAGGAAGAAAATGGGTTTCCCCGCCTTATAATGCAGATGGCTGGCGTCTGGATGTGGCGGCTGATTTGGGACACAGTGACGCGTACAATCATCAGTTCTGGCGGGATTTCCGAAAAAATGTAAAGGAAGCAAATCCCAATGCCATTATTCTGGCAGAGCATTACGGAGATGCAAGGCCCTGGCTGGAAGGAGACCAGTGGGATACCGTCATGAATTATGACGCCTTTATGGAGCCGGTGACCTGGTTCCTCACCGGAATGGAGAAGCACAGCGACGAATACAATGAGGGCATGTATGGAAACAGTGACAGCTTTATCGGGGCAATGAAGTATCATATGGCCAGCTTCTATGGGCCGTCTCTCATGACAGCTATGAATGAGCTTTCCAATCATGACCATTCCAGATTTCTGACCAGAACCAACTTTAAAGTAGGACGCGTGGGAACTCTGGGAAGTGAGGCGGCGGAAACAGGCGTGAATAAAGCGGTTTTCCGGGAAGCAGTTGCCATCCAGATGACCTGGCCGGGAGCACCCACCATTTATTACGGCGACGAGGCGGGCTTGTGCGGCTTTACAGACCCGGATAACAGGAGAACGTATCCCTGGGGCCGGGAGGATAAGGAACTGATTGCTTATCACAAAGAAATGATAAAGATTCACAAGGAAAACCGGGAATTGATTACAGGATCCCTGCGGTTTCTGGCAAATGATTATCAGCAGTTAAGCTACGGAAGATTTACAGAAAAGGAAAAAATGGTGGTTACGCTGAATAACACCAGTGAGACGAAAATGGTGGAACTGACCGTATGGGAGTTGGGGATTCCGAGAACCAGAACGGTGAAATTCCGACAGCTTATGGTAACCGGAGACTTTGGGTACAGTTCGGTGAAAAAAATTCACGAGTGCAGGGCCGGTGTGCTGCATCTCGAGGTGCCGGCACATGGGGCTATCCTGGTGAAGTGTGTGCTGGAGTAGAAAATTGGAAAATAGGACGAAAAACCTTTGAAATCAGGGGCTGCAAAGAATATTTGCACAGGAATTTTTGCAATGTAAAAGGCCTTTGATAGACACGATTCATTTTCTTCAATAGAATTTCCGTAAAGGGAGGCGAACTATCATGACACTTGGAAAGAATATTCAAAAAATAAGAAAGGAGGCACATCTGTCCCAGGAAAGTTTTGCAGAGATGCTTCACGTCTCAAGGCAGACCATCTCGAATTAGGAGAATTCAAAAAGTTATCCGGATTTGGAAACCATAGTAAAGATTAGTGATAGTTTTCACATTTCCTTGGATATTTTATTGAAGGAGGATTTGGTTATGGTAAAAACATTTGATAGCGAAGTAAAGAGTACCAGAAAATATGCAAAGGCGCTGACGATAATAGCGAGTGCTTTTGCATTGCTGGTTGGAAGTTTTGTGATTTATTCATGCGTGTATTTCCATACAAAAAGTAAATTGGAGGGGAATTTCGCGGAACAGTTACAGGAAAATGACTTCTATAAAAACAGAGACGGATACTATTCTATGAATTATGCGGATGGAGTGGTGTATAGTGTTCCCAATCAATCTATGCCAGGACTGTTGGATTTTACTTTGAACTTTCATCTGAGCAATTTGTATTGCGATATGGAACTTGAAGATACTTATGTGGAAATTATGTGGAGAGACAGTCATGAGTTTTCTGCTTCGGCCATTACAAAAAAAGATAATAAAGTAGTAGGAAGCACATCCGGATTTACAGAAAGTGATTTTGCGGATGCGAAGAAGTTGGGAGAGGAACTGGGTGTTTCAGAAGAAAAAATGAGTGAAATCATTGAAAAAGGAAATGAATTGTACGAAGATTTTTATGGGAAGCAGTAGTACGTTTCCATGACAGGATGTACAACTTTGTACAAGATTTTGAAGCACATCATCAAAGTGCCGCAGACCAGAATCGAACTGGTACGGGAGTATAAGTCCCGCAGGATTTTAAGTCCTGTGCGTCTGCCTGTTCCGCCACTGCGGCATTTTGTGTCTTTTTGAAACACAATGGGCGATGGTGGATTCGAACCACCGAAGGCGTTGCCAGCAGATTTACAGTCTGTCCCCTTTGGCCACTCGGGAAATCGCCCATGTCATATTGTCTTTGACCATTTCAAATTATATCACACATCAATGAAAATGCAAGTATTTTTTAAGATTTTTTGTCAGGAAAGCGGTGGTTTTTCACCTGGTCATAAACAAGGGAGGCAATGGTTTCCGGCCTTTCTTCCATACCGTCTTCTATCCAATGCATAAAAAGGTTATAGAGTGCGCCGGAATAGTAATAAAGCCGGTATTTGTCCAAAGAGGTGCTTTGCTGGGCGGCGGTAACGGAAATCATGTATAAATCCAGTCCTTTCAGCAGAATCTCAGCTCGATTGGCTTTTTTCAGACAGAGGACATAGTCCTTGTATTTCTGCAGATATTTGAGGCTGTATAGGATATGTTCATAACTTTGAAAATCAGAGAGAAAGGAAGGACCCTGCAGTTCCTCGGCATATTCTTTGACAATACGGTACATGTAGTCCATGAGGATGTCGTCCTTGCATTTGTAATGGCGATAGTAGGACATGCGGGATACCCCGGCGCGGCTGGTCAGGTCTGTAATGCTGATAGAGTTGTAATCCTGGGTCTGCATAAGCTGGAGCAGTGCGTCCATAATGCAGTTTTTGGTAAATTCCTTCGAGGCAGATGTGGTTTTCATGAACAAAAACTCCTTTTTGTAACAGTTTAAAGGCTGCATGTTGTTTTAGAAGAGATTTAGTGTTACAATCGTAACATTATCTTATAGAAAGAATAACAAAAATTTGCGAAGAAAGCAAGAAAGGCTGGAGAAAATGAAATTTGGAATTGTCAGCGACAGCTCCTGTGATTTGGTGGAGCGTTATACAGAAGAAGAAAAGGTCTCAATTGTGCCTTTTTATGTATCCTTTGACGGGGAGCATTATTTGAAAGAAGGAAAAGAAGCAAAGATTACAGATTTTTATCAGAAGATGGCCGATAATCCGGACTGCTATCCTAAAACCTCCATGCCTTCTGTGCAAGATTATATGGAGGTTTTCCGCCCGTTTGCAGAGCAGGGACTTCCTGTGCTGTGCATTTGTCTGACGCAGACATTCAGCGGTTCTATGCAGGCGGCAGTCAATGCAAAAGCAGAGTTGGAAGAGGAATTTCCGGAAGCCAGAATTGAGATATTGGATTCCCAGCTTGTGACTGGACTTCAGGGACTTTTGGTAAAAGAGGCCGTGGGTCTTAGAAATGCAGAGGCGGAGTTGGACGAGGCCTTAGAGAAATTAAAGGAAATCCGTAGTACAGGGCATATCTTTTTTACGACAAAAGACCTGAAATATCTGGAGCATGGCGGCAGAATCGGAAAAGCGGCATGTCTGGCGGGAAGTATGCTGAATATTAAGCCTATTCTCCATTTCTGTGATGCAGAACTGGGTTCTACAGAGCTTTGCAGAGGGAGGAAAAAATCTCTGCATAAAATTATAGAAAAATTTCTTGCCTATGTGGAAAGCAACAAAATTTCCCTGGAGGACTATAATCTGATAACCGGGGAGGGGCTGGCTGTTGAGGAATACCAGATATTTAAGGACGAACTGAAATCAGCCCTTTGGGAACACGGCTGCAAAATGGAGTCCTGGGAAGAAATACAGATTGGAGCCACCATTGGCGTACATACGGGGCCGTATCCGCTGGGCGTGGGGATTTTAAAGAAATGTAAGAGGGAAAATTGAGTCAGAAATATTTTTTGAGCAGGCAAAAGGTTGTGCTGAAACCACCACTTTTTGCCTGCTTTCTTTGTGAGCTTCATCTATTGGAAGGTTATCTCCGATACCGGTTAAAGCAGGAGAAGATTTCCTGCCGTCTGGGCATGGCCAGTCCGCAGGGGGTATAGGAACTGCTGCAAATTCCTGCCAGACCTTCTTTCTCCAGTTTGTCCTCCAAAAGGCGGATAACCTGGGAAACGGTTTTCTTGTTGTCAATGAGATGTTCTCTGGCGTATTTCAGCAGTTGTGCCAGTGCAGCAGTCTGTTCAGAATCTGCAAGCTGCTCGATATAGCGCAAATCTACCGTTTCTTTTCCTATAGAAAAGGAATCCCTTCCATGTGTTTTCAGCTTCAACTCTTTATAAGAATCTCTTTTGACTGCAGGGGCAGTCATTACTCTTTTGAAATCCGGCATGGAAAAGACCGGGACGGAAGCAGGAGGAAGAGGATAGTCTGCACACAGGTCTTTGACTTTTTTGGTGATGTCCAAAACCTGGTAGCTGTCCATCTGGATAATGGTATCCGCAATGTGGAAGAAAGCCCCGGAACTTCCGGCCACCAGAATGGTGGAGATACCGCATTCTCCGTATAAATCCCGGGCCCGTTCCAGAAACGGCGTAATAGGCTCTTTTTCCCGGCTGATAACCTGCTGCATAAAGGTATCCCGTACCATAAAGTTGGTGGCAGAGGTATCCTCATCCAGAAGCAGCAGTTTTGTACCGGCTTCCATGCCTTCCACAATACCTGCCGCCTGGGAGGTGCTGCCGCTGGCATCTAAGGTGGAGAAGCAGTGGGTGTCCTTTTTGTTCGGCAGGTCGTTGATAAAAAGGGAAATGTCCACATCTTTGATAAACCGTCCGTCTTCAGAACGAAGTTTCAGAGCTGTGTCATCAGTGATAACGTACTCTCTGCCATCTCCGGCAATGTGATTGTAGACTCCTGTTTCCAGGGCGTCCAGCAAAGTGGATTTCCCGTGGTATCCGCCTCCGGCAATGAGCGTAATACCTTTGGGAATCCCCATACCTGCCAGAGTTCCTTTATGGGGAAGGTGCATTTCTACCTGCAGAGAGAGGGGGGAGACAAAGGGAACGCTGTTTTTCATGGGTTTCTGAGAAACGCCGCTTTGTCTCGGGAGCACGGCTCCATTGGCAACAAAGGCCACAAGATTCTGTTTTGCCAGTTCTTTGCGGATAAAACTCTGGTCCTCTGCCAGAAAAATTACTTCTTCTACGGCTTTTTTGTTCAGATTTTTGTAATACAGGGATTTCTGTACACATACCGGAAGAAACTCAAAGAAGATTTTTTCCAGTTCAAAGGCGTTGATGGTTCTTCCATTGGCAGGAAAACCTACTGTAAAGCGGACAACCAGTTCTTTTTGGGAAATCTGGCAGGCTGTGCGGTCTAAGATTTCCTGTCCGCAGTGGGTGGTGGAAATCAGACCGCTTTTTCCCGAGCCTTTGGCTTTAAAGCTATAGCCGGCAATTTGCTCCTCGAACTTGCGGAGAAGATAATCCTGGAGAGCAGTGCGGGTTTCTGCAGAGGCAAAGCAGAAGTCCGGAAATCCGGCGCGGCTTTGGGGAATGCGGATACTGATGTGGGAAGGGGAAGCGAATGGATCGCCCTGCACATGGTCAATGGAAAGCTGATAATCTCTGAAATCATAAACACCCTTCAGGGTTTTGTAAGCAGGATAGCTTTTTCGGTTGATAGACGAAAGCTGCTGCTTTAACTGAGACGAAGTAAACATATAAAAACTCCTTTCGCGGTAGAATACTCTGCTGTATAACAAAAAAACCTTATGTCCTAAGACATAAGGTTTTACGTGCGTTAGAGGATTCGAACCCCCGACCTTTTGGTCCGTAGCCAAACGCTCTATCCAGCTGAGCTAAACGCACATTTGTTAACTGTTTTCCTCAGCAACAAAAATTATTATAAGGGAAGAATAATGAAATGTCAACACTTTTTTCGAAAAATATTTATTTTTTTTCGAGGCAAATATTGTGGAAATTTTATAGAATCTGTAGTACTATAATAATAAAAAAGTAGAAAGCAGAAATTTTCTGACATTAAGGCAAATTTGTAAGTGCATTTAAGGTGAGAAAATGGGAGAAGGAGGAGCGAGCATGGAATATGGACCGAATTGGAGCAGGGTGCAGTTGAAAACAAGCGCAAAAGAAGTCTTTCGGAGAAATTATGGCTCATGTGTTCTTGCAGGTGTGATTTTGTCGCTGCTTTCAGGGGCTGTAAGTATAGTACAGAAGAGGCAGACAGACCAATATTATATCGAATGGGGTGTAGTAATCAGTATCGGTTTGATTGCCCTGCTGGTGGAAATTCTGGTGTTGAATGTTTTCATGGTGGGCGGCTGCCGTTTCTTTGTAGAAAACAGGGATTATAACGCTCCGGTGTCAAAGGTTTTGTTTGGTTTCCAGGGAGGCCATTACGGAAATGTGGTATGGGTGATGTTTCTCATGGGTCTGAAGATTGTTCTCTGGACGCTGCTGTTTATCATTCCGGGAATTATCAAGACCTATGAATATATGATGGTTCCCTACATTCTGGCAGAGCAGCCGGATATTGACCAGGCAGACGCCTTTGCGATTTCCAGACAGTTGATGATGAATCAGAAATTTGATGCTTTTGTGCTGCACCTTTCTTTTATCGGATGGGAATTGCTGGCGGTTTTCACTTGCGGAATTGTGGGGATTTTCTGGTCTATTCCGTATTACTATGCAACGGAAGCAGAACTTTATGCAGTATTGCGAAATGCATGGCTGCAAAGGCAGAATCCGGGTGATGGACAGGGAATGCAGGGGGAGAATTTATAATTTAGAGAATGAAGGATAAAGGGGAGAACGACATGGAACAGGAAGTGAATTTTCGTAGCTCTGTAGGAGGCTACAAAAAAGATGATGTGATTGAATATGTGGAAAATACAAATGAGGAAATTTTCCGCATGAAAAAAGAGAGGGAAGAGGAGGCCGCAGGTTATCAGGCGAGAATCCAGGAACTGGAGGCGCTTTTACGGCAGGAGGAGACCAACAGTTCTCAGTTGGCAGAGGAACAGAGCCGGAAGCTGCAGAGACTGGAAGGGGAGAATCAGAGGCTGCAGGAAGACCTGGACAAGATGGAAGCCAAGTGGAAGAGCGCTTACGAAGAATATGTCCGCACGGATAATGAGAAATGCCTATTAAAGGATAAACTGGCAAGAGAAATTCTCCGTCTGCGGGGTGAAAATCAGACCCTGCGGGAAAAATGGAAGGAAGCAGAGCGCCAGATTGGTTCTCAGGCAGATTATGAAGCGGTTCACAATGCAGTTTCCGAAGTGCAGTATAAGATTGCAGAGTATGTGAATGCAATCAATAAAACGCAGCAAAGTCTGGCAGATACTTATCAGGGGATGAACAGTATTAAGAAAAAACTGGCGGCGAAGATGACCGGAGAAAAAGAAGAAGCAAAATAAAAAAGCAGAACTGTGGCATGAAAGGCAAAGGCGACCTTCATGCGGCAGTTCTGTTTTTTCATGATGTTTGAAGCAGCCTTTACTCAGCCGGAGTCTGGGAAGTGAAGGCTTCGATTGTATGCATAATGAGTTGGAAAGCAATCCGGGCCATTTCCTGAGGGGATTCACCAGTATCGGAATTGAGCCAGGCTTTGATTAAACCAACACAGCCGGTAAGGCAGAAGGCGTAGGAATATTTCAGGGTTTGGATATTATCCGGGAAAGTTGTCTTCAGCACATCAAGGCTGTGTACGGAAATCAGATTTTCCATTCTGTGGATAAAGGCAATATCTCCGTTTGTGCCGAAAAGAGCATTGCAGATGTCCTTGTTTTCAGCCAGAATCCGAAAGATATCTTCTACAAAGGGCAGGCTGTCTTCAGTAAAAGGGCTTACCGGGTGGGCGTGAATGGAGTCCCGGATTTCTATGGTCAGTTCGTCTTCAATGGAATGGAGCAAATCGTAGATGTCTGTATAGTGCAGATAAAAGGTAGAGCGGTTAATATCCACTTCGTTTACCAGTTCTTTTACAGTAATCTCTTTGATGCTTTTTTGCTGCATGAGCTTTGCCAGCCCCAGTTTCAGCTGATTTTTTGTTTTTCTTACACGGCGGTCAGTTTTCTCTGCCATGGTAAATCCCCCTTCTTCTGTAGAATCTTAAAAAAATATAAAATATAGACACAAAGATACTAAGTGTCTAGTAATAGACAAAGTATAGAGCTATTAACGGTTGCCACTTCCTATCTCCTTTAGTATAATGCAACTTGAAAAAATAATCAACACAATATCTATTAAACTATGTTGAGTCTATAATGAGAAAGGAGATAAAACAATGCTCAGGCGAGAATGGAAAAAGCTTTTAAGCAATAAGATGATGCTCATAGTCGTCCTTGCCATTATTGCAATTCCTACTATTTACACAACGCTTTTTCTGGGCTCTATGTGGGACCCCTACGGTAACGTGGATAAGCTGCCGGTGGCGGTGGTGAATGAAGACCAGCCGGTGACTTATGAAGGAGAAACTCTGGACGTAGGAAAACAGATGGTGGACAATTTAAAGGAAGACGGTTCCCTGGATTTCCATTTTACAGATGCAGATACGGCCAGAGAAGGGCTGGAAGACGGTACTTATTATATGGTTATTACCATTCCAGAGAATTTTTCTGCCAATGCGGCAACGCTGACAGACGACAAACCGCAGAAAATGGAATTGAGTTATGACACCAATCCGGGTACAAACTATATTGCTTCCAAGATGAGTGCAACAGCCATGGAAAAAATCGAAAGCAGTATTCGGGAAGAAGTGACAAAGACATATACGGAGGCAGTTTTTGACCAGATTTCGGAAGCGGGAGACGGTATGCAGGAGGCGGCCGATGGTTCCGGAAAATTAAAGGATGGTGCCATAGAACTGGCAGAAGGCAATCAGACCATTACGGACAATCTGAAAACCCTGGCAGACAGTTCCCTGACGTTCCGGGACGGCAGCAAAACCCTGACAGAAGGGCTGAAAACCTATGTAGATGGCGTGAGCACAGTAAACAGCGGGGCAAAAGAGCTGGACAGCGGCGCCGCTTCCTTAAAAGACGGCCTGGACCAGTTAAATGGCCAGCTTCCCACTTTGACAAGCGGTGTTGCCGCACTTTCTGACGGAACGACACAGCTTGCCCAGGGAGCGGAAACTGCAAAGCAGGGAAGTGCTGCTTTGAAAAGCGGTACAGAGCAGGTGGATGACAATCTGCAAACCTTAAATGCCGGACTTTCTACCCTCCAGGCTGCTACTGCAAATCTGCCGGCGCAGACAGCACAGCTGGATGAGGGCGTGGGAAGCGTGCAGGCGGGTACGGAAAGCCTGCAGGCAGGACTGCAGGACCTGCAAAGTGGTGTGGAACAACTGGCGCAGAGTACAGATACAGTCAGCAGCCAGCTTCAGGCAGGCAATACACAGGCGCTTGCTCAAATCCGTGCAGGCGCACAGAGCATGAAGGATAAGGTGGACGCATTTCTGGGAGCCATGGGCGGCGGTCAGACTACAGGTACGGTGCAGACTGCGGATGTGTCCGGAATTCAGAATGAACTGCATGAGATTGCAGGAGGAAAAGACAGCGCAGATGCCGGTGCGGCGGCAGCAGCTCAGGCAGCAGCAGATACCGGCGGGGCAGGCGCTGCAGATGTTTCTTATTTGTATGATTCTCTGAATCAGGCGGTAGAAGCCCAGGATATGGATGCGGTGGCTGCTATTGCAAACGAGGCCATCGCGGCAGCCCAGAGCAATAAAGAGGCAGCGGATGATGCGTCAAACCGTCTTGCGGCAGCAGGCGAAGCGCTGAATAACAGCAGCGCGGCGCTTACGCAGGCAGGAGAAACGCTGGGAAGGGCAGCGGAGACCAATACAGCAGGAACAGGCGCTTTGCAGAGCCAGCTCCAGGAGATGTCAGCAGGACTGCAGCAGATTATTGACGGCACCAATGCAGCAGAGGCTCAGTTGAATGCTGGTGTAAGCTATGGTCTGGGTCAGCTGAAAGAAGGTGTAACCCAGCAGATTCAGCCGGGTATTGCCAAGCTGACAGCAGGAGCCGGAAGCTTAAACCAGGGTACTTCGGCTGTTAAGGCAGGGACTTCTGCTCTGGCAGCTTCTTCGGGTGAACTGACGGAAGGTATTCAGTCGGCGGCAGCAGGAGGACAGCAGTTGAAGACTCAGGGAACGGAGGCATTGAAGTCCGGTGCGGCAGCTTTAGACGATGGATTGGCTGCGCTGCAGAAGGGAAGCCGGGATTTGGATTATGGCGTACAGACCCTGGCAGGAAGCGTTCCTACACTGACCGGAGGTGTGAGCCAGCTTGCAGACGGTTCTTCTCAGTTAAAGGACGGCACTGCTTCCCTGGTACAGGGCACAGACCAGCTGACTGCGAACAACAGCACTTTGTTAAGCGGCAGCAGCCAGTTGGGAGACGGTGCTAAGCAAATCAGTGATGGTGCAAATCTTCTTTATGAAGGCAGTCAGACTCTTGGAAATGGCATGAAACAGATAGAAGAAGGCAGTCAGACTCTGGAAGAGAGCCTGGCAGATGGCGCTGAAACAGTGAAAGATACCAAAATGGGAGAGGACACCGTTGACATGTTTGCTGCTCCGGTGGATATTCACGAGACACAGATTACCACTGTGGAAAACAACGGTCACGCTATGGCGCCTTATATGATGTCTGTGGCTTTGTGGGTTGGCTGCATCGCATTCAGCCTTATGTATCCGCTGACAAAATATTCAGGCAAACTTACCTCCGGTACTGCCTGGTGGGCAAGCAAGGCCTCTGTACTTTATCTGATTGCCATTTTGCAGGCAATCGTTATGGTCTTTATGCTCCATGTGTGTGATGGATTTGAGCCTGTGGAAATGGGCAAAACGCTTGCAGTAGCATGTGTGGCATCCCTGGCCTTTATGTCTGTCATGTATTTCTTTACCAACACCTTTGGCAAGGTGGGAAGCTTCCTGATGTTGGTATTTATGGTCATTCAGCTGGCTGGTTCGGTGGGAACCTATCCGTTGGAACTGTCCGGTTCCTTTGTGCCGTATCTCCATGACTGGGTACCGTTTACCTATACGGTAGAAGCGTTCCGAAGCACGATTTCCGGCGGAGAGAGCATACAGGGAGCCATAGTGTTCCTGGCAGTGATTTTCGTAGTGTTCACAGCGCTGACTATTTTGGAATTCCAGATAAGAACAAAGAAAATCAGAGCGAAGAAGCATACCCTGGATGAGTGGCTGGAAGCGAAAGGCCTGGCATAAAGAGTTTCAAAACAGAAAAATAAGGGATATAGAAAAAAGTAAAATTGTGAAAGGCAGTCAGGTGCGCATCCTTACCTGACTGCCTTTCATGGATTTTGGTGTTTAAAATTTCCCAGGTATTATTTTTTCTGGGATTCCGTATGCCGTTTAATAGCCTGAAAACTTTCTGTGCTGATAACATGCTCAATACGGCAGGCGTCTTCGGCGGCAACCTGGGGGTCCACGCCCAGATGTACCAGCCAGGCGCTTAAAAGCTCATGACGCTCATATATTTTTTCCGCAATAGCGCGTCCGGCTTCTGTCAGTGTGATAAAGCCCTCCCGGTCCACGTTGATGTATCCGTTTACACGGAGATTTTTCATAGCAACGCTGACGCTGGGTTTAGAAAAAGAAAGCTCGTTGGCAATATCTATGGAACGCACCTGAGGTTTTCGTTTTCCGATAACCAGAATGGTCTCCAGGTAGTTTTCGGCGGATTCATGTATTTCCATGTTGTTGCTCCTTCCGTAAAATATACTATTAACAGGATAGCATATTTTGTTTGGGAGTTCAAACAAAAAAACAGATATCGGGAAAAGCAGAGGAAAATCCGGTGGATATATGGAAAGAGAAATTCCTTGCAAAATTTCCCGTGATACTATAAAATGCAGAAGTGATTTTGCAAAAAATGTGAAAGGAGACATGCATGTCAAATAGAAAAACAGAAGTTGTCTGCCCTCTGATTTTTGCTAACCGTATCATAGGCGGGAAGTGGAAAATGAGAATTCTGTGGCATATTATTCACGGAGAGAACCGGTTTGGAATTCTGAAAAAGTGTATACCGGAAATTTCGGAAAAGGTGCTTTATACCAATCTCCGGGAACTGGAGGAAGAGGGAATTTTGCATAAAGAGGTGGTGAAGGAGCAAAAGCCGGCCATTGTGTTTTATCATCTTAATGAAGAATATATGGAAATAAAAGAAATCTTATGTGCCATCTGTAAGCTGGCGAAACGGCATGCCGACAAAAACGGAGAACCGATACAGGAAGATACTTACCAGAAAGTAAGGTATTGCACGGAGGGGCCGGATTGTGTATAGTTATCCACGAACCGCGTAACCGGGCAAAATTTTTTTGAGCCTGGGTTAGCCTCAGCTAACAAAAGCGCGGATGAAAACAACGGGAGGTGTCATGATAAGAAAACATTTATCAACGATTCTCTTATTTTCGGTTCTGGCAGTGCTGGCTGTGGTATCTTTGTTCATCGGTGTCATTGATACAGATTTATCCTCTCTGCTTACAGGAGAACCGGAAGTATGGAAAGTATTTCTGATTTCCAGAATACCGCGGCTTTTGGCGATTTTGTGTACCGGAATCGGTATGAGCACCGCAGGGTTGATTATGCAGCAGCTGTGTATGAATAAATTTGTATCCCCATCTACGGGGGCTACGATTTCCTCTGCGCAGTTTGGAATTTTGCTGGCCCTGGTGTTTCTTCCCAATTCCACATTGTGGGGAAGAGCGTTTTTTGCCTTTACAGCAGCAATTCTGGGAACCTGGATTTTTGTCTGGTTTATCCAGCGAATACAATTTAAAGATGTGGTTCTGGTTCCGCTTGTGGGAATTATGTTCGGAAACGTCATTGGAGGACTTACGAATTTTCTGGCATACAAGTATGAAATGACCCAGGCGTTATCTACCTGGCTGGTAGGGCATTTTTCCATGGTGCTCAGAGGACGGTATGAAATTGTGTACATGACCGTGCCTCTGGTGATTCTGGCTTTTGTCTTTGCCAATCATTTTAACATTGTGGGGCTGGGAAGAGATTTTTCTAAAAACCTGGGAATTCCCTATAATCTTGTGCTCTTTATGGGAATTACCATTGCGGCTATGATTACGGCGTCTGTGGTGGTTGTGGTAGGTTCGATTTCCTATATCGGTCTGATTGTTCCAAACATTGTAGCCATGTTTAAGGGGGACAAGATTCGGGGGACTTTAATCGATACTGCGCTTTTCGGAGCTTTGTTTGTTCTGGTGTGCGACATCATCGGAAGAGTGGTGATTATGCCTTACGAACTTCCTATAGAACTGATTGTGGGAAGTCTGGGCAGCATATTGTTTATTTTACTGCTGTTATACCGTCTGAAAAACGGAAGAAAAGCTATTCGGCTGGGAAAAGGAGGGACTGGACATGGGCAGTGCGGTGCATAAAGCAAATAAAAGAAAGCTGTTCCTTATGCTGCTGTTGGTTGCAGTGGCGGCAGCAGCCTATCTGACTGTGGATGTTTCTTTTTCCAATGAAAGGCTGTTTCGCTACGCCATGAAAATCCGGATTCCCAAGCTGATTGTCATGCTGATTACAGCCTTTGCAATCGGGGGCGCGTCTATTGTCTTTCAGTCCATTATCAACAATACCATTGTAACACCCTGCCTTTTGGGTATGAATTCCCTGTATACGCTGATTCATACGGCTGTGGTCTTTGTGGCAGGCTCAGGAAGCTTTCTGGTGGTAAACGCCAATGTTTCCTTTGCCGTAGATTTGACACTGATGGGCATAGCGGCTACGGTGATTTACAGTTATCTTTTTAAGAAAACCAAGAACAACATTCTGTATGTTCTGCTTATCGGAACCGTGCTGACATCCTTTTTCGGAAGTATTCAGAGCACGCTTATCCGGGTGATGGATCCCAATGAATACGACAGCCTTCTGGCAACGTTGGTGGTCAGCTTCAGTAATGTAAATTCGGAGATTATTCTGTTCTCTCTGGTGCTTCTGGGAATGATTATATTCTGGCTTCGCAGGGAACTGGCGCTTCTGGATGTGCTGACACTGGGGCGGGACCAGGCCATTAATCTGGGAGTGGACTATGACCGTGCCATCCGCAAACTTCTGCTGGGAGTAGCCCTTTGTATTGCCGTAGCCACAGCTATGGTAGGACCGATTTCCTTCCTGGGACTGATTATTGCCAATTTATCCCGGCAGCTTATGCGGACTTACCGACATTCCCAGCTGATTCTGGGGTCTGCCCTCTTTGGCATGATTGTACTGGTAGGCGGGCAGATGATTGTGGAACAGGTATTTGTATACGCAGTTCCGGTCAGCGTATTTATTACAGTAGGAGGAGGAATTTATTTCCTGTATCTTCTGCTGAGAAGAGGAGGTGTCAGACAGTGAAAATTCAGGAACTGAAGAAAGAATATGACGGGAAAACCGTGGTGGATTCCGTATCCTTTGAGATTCATAAGGGAAAGGTGACAGCCCTGATTGGACCTAATGGGGCAGGAAAGTCTACGGTTATGAGTATGATTTCCCGGCTGATTGCAAAGGATGAAGGGCTGATAGAATTAGAGGAAAAAAGTCTGGAGAACTGGAAAAGCAGGGAACTGTCCAAACATCTTGCGATTCTCACACAGAGCAACCATATCCAGATGAAACTGACGGTGAAAGAGCTGGTTGCCTTCGGACGCTTTCCTCATACAGGCGGAAGACTTACCCCGAAGGACAGGGAAATCATCGACCAGGCTATCGATTATATGGAATTAAAAGAATTTGAAGACCGTTTTCTGGACGAACTTTCCGGCGGACAGCGGCAGAGAGCCTATATTGCCATGGTTATTGCCCAGGATACCCAGTATGTGCTTTTAGATGAGCCCACCAACAATCTGGATATTTATCATGCTACCAACATGATGAAAATGGTGCGAAAATTAAGTGATGAACTGGGAAAAACCGTGATTTTGGTGCTTCATGAAATTAATTATGCCTCTTTCTATTCCGATTATATCTGTGCTTTTAAAAACGGAAAAATCGCAAAGTACGGAACCGTAAAAGAAGTGATTCAAAAAGAGGTGCTTTCGGAAATTTATCAGGTGGACTTTGAGATTATGGAAATCGAAGGGAAACCATTGTGTATCTATTATTAACTATCAACGAGAAATAACAGAGAAAAGGAGACAAAGAATGAAAAAATTTGCAGGTGTATTACTGGCAGGAGTGATGGCTGTGGGACTGACAGCCTGCGGACAGAGCGAGGACACACAGAAGGACACGAAAGAAACAGCAGCAGAAACGTCAGGGGTAACGGCAAAAGAAACAGAGACACCTGAAAGTATTACGATTAAATCTCTGAATGCCAATCAGGAAGAGGTGGATTTAGAGGTGCCGTATGACCCGGAAAGAATTGCTGTGCTGGATATGGCGTCACTGGATATTCTGGACAATCTGGACCTGGGAGACCGTGTAGTCGGCTCTGCGACTACGTCTTTGGACTACCTGACAGATTATGTGGATAATGACAAGGTGACAAATCTGGGAACAATCAAAGAGGCGGATATGGAAGCGGTCATGGAGTGTGACCCGGATGTTATCTTTATTGGCGGACGCCTGGCTTCCTCCTATGATGCTTTAAGCGAAATTGCGCCTGTAGTGTATCTTTCTACCGACAGTGATTTGGGTGTGGTAAAAAGCGTGAAAAAGAATGCAGAAACCATTGCTTCTATGTTTGGTCTGGAAGATGAAGTGCAGAAAAAAACAGAAGGATTTGACGAAAGAATTGCGGCGCTGGCTGAAAAAGCAAAGGGAAAAACAGCTTTGGTGGGTATGACGACAAGCGGCAGCTTTAACCTGATGGGTAATGACGGAAGATGCTCTATGATTGGTGTGGAAGTGGGCTTTGACAATCTCACAGCCACAGAAAGCACTTCTACCCATGGCAATGAGGCTTCCTTTGAAACCGTTGTAGAGAAAAATCCGGACTACATTTTTGTTATGGACCGGGACAGCGCTATTGGGGCAGACGGGGCACAGACAGCAAAAGAAATCATGGAAAATGAACTGATTATGGGAACCGACGCTTATAAAAACGGACATCTGGTGTATCTGGAGCATCCGGCTGTCTGGTATACAGCAGAAGGCGGCATTACAGCGCTGGATATTATGATTTCGGATTTGGAAGACAGTATTTAAGACAGCTTTCATGTGGACTATTGTAAATGATGTTATACAGGCGGACCGTTTGTGTATAAAAGTATGGAGCAGGAAATCTGGAAACAGATATCCTGCTTTTTATATAGGTAAATCTGTGAGATTTCATTATCCGGGCACAAAGGTACAGGAACTAAAAGCCTATTTGCAATAATATGTTGGTACAACATAAGAAAGTATGTTACAATCATGGCAGCAGAAAAAGGTGGTGGAAGAAACGATGATAGAAATATTAGACGGAATGTATGAAACCATTAACTACGGAGATTCTCTGGGAATCCGGCTGTTTCATAATGATGAATATGAGGATTATCCTGAACACTGGCACACCGGGATTGAGATGATTATGCCTGTGGAAAATGGTTATACGGTCTGCGCAGGCAAGGAAAATTATGAACTTAGAGAAAATGATGTAATTATTATTAATACCGGAGTACTCCACAGTCTGAAAGCACCGGAAACAGGCAAAAGAATTATCCTGCAGTTCAGTGCTTCTTTGCTGTATTCAGTAAAGGAAATGGAGACCCTGCTGGCTTTGCTGCCTCCCATTGTGTATATTCCTTATGATGCAAAGGACGAAAAACTGTATGAATTTGTGCGGAGCAGAATGGACAGGATTGTGACGGAATATGATGAGAAGAAGACGTTTCGGGAATCCCTTATCTATGCCCAGCTGATTGAAATGTTTGTGACTTTGGGCAGAGTGGTTATGGAAGGGCTGTATGAGAAAAATGAGATTGTGTCGGACGGTCAGGCGACGAAGCATAAGGAGTATATGGAGACTGTTATGGGAGCCTGTAATTACATCAACCAGCACTATCAGGAAAATATTACGCTGGAAGAGGTGGCGTCTGTCAGTGGGTTTTCCAAATTCCATTTCACCAGAATTTTCAAACAGTGTATGGATATGACGTTCTATGAATATCTGAACGAGAGACGGATTACTAAAGCGGAGGAGCTGCTCTATACCACTGTGCTCAGTGTGACGGACATTGCCATGCAGTCAGGCTTTTCCTCTATCAGCGCCTTTAACCGGACATTTAAGACCATGAAAGGATGTTCGCCCAGCGAATACAGAAATAAGCTGTTTGTTTCTAAAGAGTAATCTTTCCCGAAAGATTACTCTTTTATAAAAGCCTTATCTGCCTCCGGAATACCGGATTCCTCAGATATATAACGTTCTACTTTCATATGTAAGTCGTATTTTTCCCGAAGTTCTGCAATTTTTGTCATCATAGGGGAGCCATGATGAACATCTAATGCATGCTGGTCTTTCCAACTGTCAATTAAAAGCACGGTTTCCTTATCCTTCATGGGAAAAAAATATTCATATCGAAGATTTCCTTCTTCTGCACAAATAGCATCCACCACTCCGTTTGCAATCATTTCTTCTGCAAATTTTTTCGCATTTCCATTTTTTCCGCTGTAATAAATATTCACTGTAATAGCCATTTTTTTACCTCCGTTTGTTTCTGTCTGTTATTTATTTTACCATAAGGCAGGATAATCGTCTACTTTGCCGTTTTGCACAAAAACTAAATATATTTCAGCAGAAAAAAGCAAGAAATGCACAGAAAGAGGCAAGATTTCAGCGGTGTATCAGACAGAAACAGGATATGATAGAGAAAATGGAAAAACTATGCCGGAAAGGGAAAAGGTAAGACAAAGAAGAGGTTAAAGGAGTGTGGAATATATGAGTACATATGGAATCAGGCTTCCGAAATTGCTGCAGAAGGGCTGTGTCCTGCAGCGGGGAGAGAAAACCAGAGTCTGGGGCTGGTGTGACCCGGGACAGGAGGTGCAGATTCAGTTACAGGGAAAGAATGGAAGCGCTTTGGCAGACGCGCAGGGACGCTTTGAAGCATACCTGGAAAATCTGCTGCCGGGCGGTCCGTTTACATTAAAGCTGCAGGCAGGCACAGAAATGCAGGAAGTGACACCGGTGTATGTAGGAGATGTGTTTGTCTGCGCAGGACAGTCCAATATGGAACTGCCTATGAACCGGGTACAGGAGCGCTATCCGGAGGAATTTGCAAAAGGAGGATGTCCGGGGATTTTCGTTTATAAGGCTGTGGAAGACGCAGAGTTTACTGCGCCGCTTGAGGACCACCGGGAAGGGGCCTGGCATACCTGCATGGGAGAAGAATTACAGGATGTTTCTGCCTTTTCCTACTTTTTCGGAAAATTTGTGAAAGAAAAATATAAGATACCGGTAGGAATCATCAATACCAGTCTGGGAGGAACTCCGGCAGAGGCCTGGACAAGCAGAGAGGGGCTGCAGGATTACCCGGAGCTTTTGGCAAAGACCGCGTATTACCGGGACAAAGGCTTTCGGGAACAGTATCAGAAAGGACAGGACGAGCGGGAGAAGCAGTGGCACGAGGCTCTTGCAGAGCAGGAAACAAAGACGGCAGAGGCGCCCTGGCAGAAACTGCAGGTTCCGGGGATTTTCGCAGACCAGGGACTGGATCATTTTTCCGGTCTGGTATGGCTGAAAAGAGAGTTTGAGATAGCGGAAGGCGCAGGTGAGGCCGGGCTTTTGCGTCTGGGGACTTTGACAGAAAGCGATAAGACTTATATCAACGGAGTAATGGTAGGTGAGACAGGCTACCGCTATCCGCCCCGCCGCTACCAGATTCCCGAAGGACTTTTGAAAAAGGGAAAAAATGAAATTGCAATCCGCCTTGTGGTGCGGGAAGGAAATGGCAGGGTAACGCCGGAAAAGGCCTATGAACTTGTGACAAAGACGGGAGTGCGCATTCCTCTGGAAGGAACCTGGGACTGCCAGATTCGGGCGGTGTCCCAGCCGGGACAGGAACTGATTTTCTTCAGCCGTATACCTTCGGTCATGTTTCAGGGAATGACGGCCCCCTGTCTGCCCTATACGGTAAAAGGTGCGGTCTGGTATCAGGGAGAATCCAATGACGTGGCGCCGGATTCTTATGAAGCACTTTTAAAAAACATGATAAGGGACTGGAGAGCGCACTGGAAACAGGAAAAGCTGCCCTTTATCATTATCCAGCTTCCAAACTGTGATGTGGATATTGCGCCGGGAGAGGCCTGGCCGAAAATCCGGCAGGCACAGAGCCGGGCAGGAGAACTTTGTGACACGGCGGTGACCGTGAATCTGGATTTGGGAGAAGATTATGACCTGCACCCATTGAATAAAGAAGGGGTGGCCCGAAGAGCCTTTCTGGCGGCGCAGAGCTTGATTTATAAAGAAAATGTGGTATGGGAAGGCCCTGTACTGGAGGAGATAAAACAGCAGGAAAGAGATTGGATACTACAGTTTGATACCAGAGACGGGAATGCGTTGGAGCCTCAGGGAAAGACGCTGGAACAGGTTTTTGAAATCATGGATGAAAAAGGAAACATACAGAGCGTACCGGGACTGGTTTGCGAAAACCGGGTGATACTGAAATGTCAAGATACAGAAACGGTAAAAGCAGTGCGGTATGCATGGAAATCCGCGCCGGGAAAAGAACTTCTGTACAACCGGGCGGGACTGCCGGCAGGGCCGTTTTGCAGAGAAACAGAAAGAAGGGAGCGTTAGGCATATGAGATTATTTAACGATAACTGGGAGTTCAGCAAGCAGCCGCTGCATACTTCTTTAGAGGAAATGGAAACACGCAAAGAGGATTTTCAGCCTGTGGGAATTCCCCATGACTGGCTGATTTATCAGGCACAGGACTTGTATGAGGACGGAACTGGCTGGTACAGAAAGCAGTTTTCCTGGGAAAAGAAAGAAGGGGAGCAGGTAGTTCTGCGCTTTGACGGTATTTACATGGACAGTACCCTTTATGTAAACAAAAAAGAAGTTTGTCAGTGGAAATACGGATATTCCACGTTTGAGGTGGAAATTACAGAATTTCTGCAGAATGGAGAAAATGAACTTCTGGTATCCGCAAACTTCCAGGCGCCCAACAGCCGCTGGTACTCCGGGGCAGGGATTTACCGTGATGTATGGCTGAAAACCAGAGGCAGGGAACATCTTGTGTCTGACGGTATCTATTTCAGTGGAAAACTTCTGGAAAACAACTGCTGGAATGTGGAAATCGAGACGGAAATTGTGGGCAGAAATCTTACGCTGGACTATGCGCTGCGGCGAAAGGGCACAGAAGCGTGGAGCATGCTCACGGGAAATGAAAAAAGTACAGAAGCAGACAAAGAGAGCAAAGTTCTCTTTCAGTGTACGGTACAAGACCCGGCTGTCTGGGACATTGCACATCCCCACTGCTATGAACTGCGGGTAAGGCTGAAAAGAGACGAAGAAATCCTGGACAGCCAGATACAGACGGTAGGCTTTCGTACCCTTGGGTTTAACCCGGACAAAGGATTTCTTTTAAACGGCAGAAAGGTGAAACTGCAGGGTGTTTGTGAACATCACGATTTGGGCTGTCTGGGAGCAGCTTACCACAGCCAGGCCATGAGAAGAAAGTTTGAAATTTTAAAGGACATGGGGGTCAATGCAGTGCGGACTTCCCACAATATGCCCGCTCCTGACCTTATGGAAATGGCAGATGAGATGGGAATTTTAATCGTATCGGAATCCTTTGATATGTGGGAATCTTCCAAGACACCTTATGATTACGCCCGTTTTTTCCCGCAGTGGTATGAACGGGACATAAAATCCTGGGTGAAGAGAGACCGGAATCACCCAAGTCTGATTCTCTGGAGTATCGGAAATGAGATTTATGATACCCATATCAGTGAAAAGGGCCAGGAGTGGACCAGAATACTGATGGACGAAGTAGAGAAATATGACCCGAAAAAGAATGCAGCCATTACCATTGGTTCTAATTATATGCCCTGGGAAAATGCGCAGAAGTGTGCAGATATTGTAAAAATTGCAGGCTATAATTATGGAGAAAAATATTACGACAAACACCATGCAGAACATCCGGACTGGATTCTTTACGGCAGCGAGACGGGGTCCATTGTACAGAGCCGTGGAATTTACCATTTCCCTTACCAGCAGTCTGTGCTGGCCGATGAAGATGAGCAGTGTTCTTCTTTGGGAAACTCCACCACAAGCTGGGGAGCAGAGTCTACGGAAGCCTGCCTGCTGGCAGAAAGAGACCACGAATTTTCCTGCGGGCAATTTGTGTGGACCGGGTTTGATTATATCGGAGAGCCTACGCCGTATCACACCAGAAATTCTTACTTTGGTCAGATAGATACTGCAGGATTTCCAAAAGATGCCTATTATATTTATCAGGCGGGCTGGACGGATTACCGGGAAAACCCCATGGTACATATTTTCCCGTACTGGGATTTCAACGAAGGGCAGTTTATTGACCTGCGGGTATGCTCCAATGCCCCGGTTGTGGAGGTTTTCTTCAACGGAAAGACCCAGGGAACCTTTTCTATTGACCATGAACACGGCACAGACCTTACAGGCCACTGGCAGCTTCCTTATAAGGAAGGAGAAATCTGTGCTATTGCCTGTGATGAGACCGGAAAAATCATTGCAAAGGAAGTGCGGTATTCTTTTGGAGAAGGCACAGAGCTCTGTGTGAAATGCGACCGTGAGGAGCTGAAGGCAAATGGAGAGGATTTGCTGTTTGCAGAGATCTCCGTAAAAGATAAAAACGGTTATCCTGTGGAAAATGCCAACAACCGGGTGCATATTTCTGTGGAAGGTGCAGGCGCACTGGCTGGTACGGACAATGGCGACAGCACGGATACCGATGGATATAAAGATTACAGCCGACGTCTGTTTTCCGGAAAACTGCTGGCTGTGTGCAAGGCAGGATGTGAGCCGGGAGTATTGAAGCTGACGGTTACTGCGCCGGGACTGAAACCTGCGGTGGTATCCATACCTGTGGTACAGGCAGAGGTCAGAGAAGGTATCAGTCCTCTGGCTTATCTGGCAGGGGAAGATTTGACAAAAGAAAAACCGGTTCCTATAGAAGAAATTCCTGTGCGCAATATCCGCATGGTGAGCAGCAATGGTCTGCATTTGTATGCAGAAAATCTGGAAACGGAGGTACAGGCTTATCTCTGCCCGGAAAATGCCACAGACCGGGAAGTGTTCTGGAGTGTGGTGGATGACGGAGGTATTCCGCTGAAAATCGCAGAAATTGAGCCGGATGGACGGAAAGTGAAGGTGCGGGCCAAGAGTGACGGCTCCTTCCGTCTGCGCTGTATGTCCAAATGCGGAACCGATAAGATACGAATTATTTCTCAGCTGGAGTTTATGATAAGCGGACTGGGAACGGCTTTTACCAATCCCTATGAGTTTGTCAGCGCCGGACTTTACAACTACAGCAAAGGCGATATCGGAAACGGCAATGAGCACGGGGTTGCCACAGCCAGAGACGGGGAGAGCCAGGTAGGCTTTCGGGATATTGATTTTGGCCCTTACGGTTCAGACGAAATTATCCTTCCTATTTTTGCTCTTACGGATGACCCTTATGAAATTCAGATTTATGAGGGGATTCCGGAAGAAGGCGGAGAGCTGATTGCGGATGTGATTTATCAGAAGCCAAAGATGTGGAATGTGTACCAGGAGGCAGTCTATAAGCTGAACAAACGGTTGAAAGGCGTTACGGGAATCTGCTTTGTGGTAAAAGAGAAGCTTCATATAAAAGGATTCCGGTTTAAGAAGTACAACCGGGCATGGCAGCAGGTGCCGGTGACAGAGTGCGACCGGATTTACGGGGATAGTTTTGAAAGACAGGAGGAGGCTATCTGCAAAATCGGAAATAATGTAACCATAGAATTTGAAAATCTGGAATTCGGAGACCAAGGGGCAGGAAAACTGATTCTGTGCGGCTCCACACCTCTGGAGAAAAATACCATCATTGTGCGGTTTATCAGTGATGGAAAGGAAGAACGGCAGATGCTGGAATTTGCAGGAGGACAGGAAACACAGGAGTTTGTCTTAAAACCGGTATATGGGACAAAAACCGTCAGTTTTGTCTTTCTTCCGGGCAGCAGCTTTGATTTCCGCTGGTTTTGCTTTAAAAAACAGGGCGAAAAGTAAATAATCTGCACAATATTTGCGCAGTACCTCAAAACATCACGCAATATCTGCATAAATTTTGGCAATAATAGGTGAGTGCCAGAGAAAAATATCACCTATAATATATCTTAGAAAAGCAAAAAAGTGTACAACATAACAGGAAAAATGAAATAAATCCGTGAAAGTTGAACAAAAGCAGCAGGAGGAAAAGAGATGGGATATGAAAGTGCATGGCTGTCTTATAAAGAAAACCATACGTTGAAAATACCCTGGAATGGCAGCAAGATTTATGCAGATACATGGGGAAAGACCATAGAAGCCGCTGTGACAGAACTGCAAAGAGCAGTGAAAGAAATCTGCGGTATGGATATGGGAATCACCGGACAGGAAGAGGAAGCAGGAATTCTTCTGAAAAAGGAGCAGGATAATGCTCTGGGAGAAGAGGGGTATAAAATACAGTGCCGGGACGGCAGACTGACTGTGACTTCCCAAGGGGAAAAGGGACTGCTTTACGGCAGCTTCGCCTGTATCCGTATGCTGCAGACCCAAGAAGAGTTTTCAGCGGAAGAAAAAACAGAGAAGCCTTCCGCTCCCCTCCGAATGTTGAATCACTGGGACAACATGGACGGTTCCATTGAAAGAGGGTATTCGGGAAACTCGTTTTTCTTTGAAGACAATAAAATTCTGGTAAATGAAAGAACCAGAGAATATGCCAGACTGGCAGCTTCTGTGGGAATCAACGGAGTGGTGATTAACAATGTGAACGTGAAAGACCGGGCAACCTGGCTGATTGATGAGGTTTACCAGAAGGAACTGCAGCAGATGAGCGAAATCTTTGAGACTTACGGAATTCAGCTGTTTTTGAGTCTGAACTTTGCAGCGCCTATGGAATTGGGAAATCTGGACAGCGCAGATCCCTGTAAGGAAGCGGTGCAGCAGTGGTGGAACGATAAAATGCAGGAGCTCTATACCAGACTTCCCAACCTGGGCGGCTTTTTGGTAAAGGCTGACTCCGAGGGAAGACCGGGGCCTTTCACTTACGGAAGAACCCATGCAGACGGAGCCAACATGCTGGCTGATGCCGTGGCTCCCTATCATGGAAAGATTATTTGGCGGTGTTTTGTTTACAACTGTCAGCAGGACTGGAGAGACCGGAAAACAGACCGTGCCAGGTCAGGATATGACAACTTCAGGCCTCTGGACGGACAGTTTAGGGAAAATGTTATCCTGCAGGTGAAAAACGGGCCTATGGATTTCCAGGTAAGAGAGCCGGTATCCCCGCTTTTCGGAGGTATGGAAAAGACCAATGAAATGCTGGAAGTACAGATTGCACAGGAGTATACAGGGCAGCAGAGACATGTCTGTTACCTCATTCCCATGTTTCAGGAAGTGTTAAAGTTCCGTACTTACTGTCAGGAAGACAGGGATACGGTGGAAGACATTGTGACAGGAAAAACCATGGGAAACACCAATTGCGGAATCGCAGCAGTGGTCAACACCGGAAATGACGAGAACTGGACAGGGCATGATTTGGCGGCAGCCAATTTCTTCGGATTCGGCAGACTGTGTTTCAACACCTCCCTTTCCGCAGAAGAGATAGCGAAAGAATGGATTGTCTGTACCTTTGGTCATGACAGGGAAGTACAGGAAAAGATCTTGCAAATGCTGATGATGTCCTGGAAGACTTATGAAAAGTATACCTCTCCTTTGGGAATCGGCTGGATGGTAAACCCCAATTACCACTATGGTCCCAATGTAGACGGCTACGAATATGACCGATGGGGCACTTACCACCGGGCCGACCACCTGGGGATGGGAGTTTGCCGGGGTAAAAAAGGAACCGGTTACGCACAGCAGTATCGGGAGCCAAATGCTTCCATGTATGAAAATGTGCAGACCTGTCCGGAAGAACTTCTGCTGTTTTTCCACTATGTTCCGTACACCTATCAGCTGAAGACAGGGAAGACCATGATTCAGCATATTTACGACACACATTTTGAAGGCGCCGAAGAGGCGGCCTATATGGCAGACCTCTGGGATTCCCTGGAAGGAAAAATAGAAACAAAAGTTTTTGAGCGAGTGCAGAAACGTCTGGCACATCAGAAAGAGCATGCAAAGGAATGGCGGGACCAGATTAATTCCTATTTTTACCGCAAGAGCATGATTCCGGATGAGAAGCACAGAACGATTTATTAAGAGAAGAGGAAGGAGACGTGGTGCTGATATGACAAAAACAAAAGAAAAAAAGCAGCCTAAAGTCAAATACAAGGAACATTCCCTGTTGAGACATGTAAGAAAAGAATGGAAACTGTATTCCTTTCTGGTAATTCCCATTCTTTACTATGTAATTTTTAAGTACATACCTGTAATCGGAAACATCATTGCCTTTCGCCGTTACCGGGGCGGTTCCAATATCTTAGGTGATTACTGGGTGGGATTCCGTTATTTTGAACAGTTTCTCACAGACCCGGATTTCTGGCAGGCTTTCTGGAACACCCTGCGGTTAAGTATCGGATACCTTCTGGTACGTTTCCCGGCAACCCTGATTTTTGCCCTGCTTTTAAATGAAATCAGAAAGAAATGGTGGAAAAAGACGGTACAGACGGTTTCCTACCTGCCTCACTTTATTTCTCTTGTTGTGCTGTGCGGTATGGTGAAAGAACTTCTGGCTTCTAACGGTCCCATTAACCAGCTCATTGCTTCTTTAGGCGGAGACAAAATCGCATTTATGTCAGAACCCGGATGGTTCGATGCCATTTATATCCTTTCCGGTGTATGGCAGGCGCTTGGCTGGGGCACCATTCTTTACCTGACAGCCATGACCGGTATTAATACCGAACTTTATGAGGCAGCCTCCATGGACGGGGCCAACAAATTCAAGCAGGCTCTTCACGTTACCATACCGGGAATCCTGCCAACCATTATGACGCTTTTGATTATGGATATCGGAGGCATTGTAACCTCAGGAAATATGCAGAAAATCTTGCTTTTGTACAATCCAATGACACAGAGCAGAGCCGACATCATCGGTACTTTGGTATACCGAATGGGTATCAGCCAGGGAAGCTTCAGTTATGCGTCTGCAGTAGGTTTGTTTGAAGGTCTTCTGGGGCTGATACTGGTTAGTATAGCCAACTTCCTGTCCAAGAAACTTACAGAAACATCCCTGTGGTAGAAAGGAGTGTAAACATGAATAGTATAAAACCATCAAAATCTTACAGAGTTTTTCAGGTATTTAATACAGTTCTTATGATTCTTATACTGTTTATTACCTTATATCCATTTGTATATCTGGTTGCACAGTCCTTCAGCAGCGATGCGGCAGTAAGCGCAGGCCAGGTTACCTTCTTTCCGGTAGATTTTACACTGGATACTTACAAGTACCTTTTAAAAGATGATTCTTTCTTTAAATATTACGGAAATACCATTCTTTATACTGTGGTAGGAACGCTTATTTCGGTTATCGGTACCGCGCTGCTGGCTTATCCGCTGTCCAAACCAAGACTGCGGCTGAATAAGTTTTTTACACCGTTTGTGGTATTCACTATGTATTTTACAGGCGGTATTATTCCGAACTATATTTTGGTAACACAGTGGCTGGGGCTGCAGGACAGTATGCTTGCTATTATTCTTCCGGGCGCTATCAGCACTTTCAACCTTCTGGTTATGAAGTCCTTCTTCGCAGGGCTGCCGGAAGAATTGGAGGAAGCGGCTTCCATTGATGGTATGGGCGTGTACGGTATTTTTGTAAAGATTATTCTTCCGTTGTCCAAACCGATTCTGGCAACTATGGCTCTGTTCTATATGGTAGGTATGTGGAACGAATGGTTTGCACCTATGATGTACCTGGATTCCAGAGATAAATGGCCCATTGCTCTTTGGGTAAGACAGCTGGTAGAAGGGGCAAACAATACGGAAATCGGAAGTTCTGCAGAGGCCAGCAGTGTACAGGCGACTTTAAAATCAGCAACCATGGTGCTGACATCCATTCCGATTATCTGTGTCTACCCATTTGTACAGAAATATTTTGTACAGGGTATGACAATCGGTGCAGTAAAAGGTTAATGAAACGGGCAGGACAGTCCGTTGAAAAATAAGAGGAGGAAAGAGTAAATGAAAAAAAGAGTGATTGCATTGACACTGAGTCTGCTTATGGCAGGCACTACACTTGCAGGCTGCGGCGGAAACAGCAGCTCTAAGGGAGAAGATGGCCCTACAATGTCCGCAGAAGAAGCCGACAAGGATTTGGACTACACCTACGGAGAGGGAGAAACCTTCCATTCTGACGAACCGGTGACATATTCTATGATGTTTTCTGACCATGAAAACTATCCAATGCAGGACGACTGGCTGCTCTGGAGCGCAATTGAAGAGAAGACAAACGTAACCTTTGACTTGACTACGGTTGCAAGAACAGACTACAACGATAAGGTATCCGCGTCTGTAAATAGTGGAAACGCACCGTATATTGTACCCAAAATCTATGATTCCAAGGCATACGAAGACAGTGGACAGGTTGTGGCTATCAGTGACTGGGTACAGTATATGCCGAACTACCAGAAATGTGTGGAAGAATGGGGCCTGGAAGATGACCTGAAACAGATTCTGGCCTCTGACGGAAAATATTACAGACTTCCGGGTATGTGGGAGACCACAGCAGGCGGCTATTCTTTCCTTATCCGTAAGGATGTTTTCGAGGCAGCAGGTGTGGACATGTCTACAGAGCCTACCTGGACCTGGGAAGAGTTTTATCAGGCATTAAAGAAAGTAAAAGAGTATACAGGCAGCGATTATGTATGGTCTGACCAGTATCAGTTTGGCTGTACCATGAACCTGGCAGCAAGCGTGTATGGTGTAACCGGCGGTAATTCCCAGGACGGCGGTGACTGGGGATTAAAGGACGGTATGAAATTTGACTTTGACAAGAATGAATTTTACTTTGCAGATACCACAGACGAGTACAAAGAATATCTGACACTGTTTAACAAAATGTATGAAGAAGGAATTTTAGACCCGGAGACCTTTACACAGGACAGTGCACAGGCACAGGCGAAATTCTACAGAGGCGAATCCTATGTGCTGACAGTAAACTATCAGCAGGTTGCAGATATTCAGTCTCAGAACAAGATGCAGGTAGACGGCGCTGATTTATACTTTATGACAACACCGGGAGGTCCGGAAGGACAGATGAAATTATCCAGTTATGCAGGACGTCTTGAGAATGGTATTATGATTACTACCAATGCGCTGGAAGAACTGGGCGAAAAAGAATTCATTAAAATGCTGCGTTTCATTGACTGGCTGTGGTACTCTGACGAAGGTCAGACACTCTGTCTGTGGGGTGTAGAAGGAGAAACTTATACCAAAGATGCAAACGGTACCATTACACTGAATCCGGATATTTACTTTAACGGCATTAATCCAGGTGCGGAAAAACAGTTAAACGTAGACTACGGTTTCGGCGGCGGTGTGTTCGCATACGGCGGTTCCAAGGAGTTACAGTACTCCAAATTCTCAGAAGGTGAGAAAGAGTGGAACGAAAGAATTGACGCCAATAAGGAAAATGCAAAACTGATGCCTCCGGTACTGGCTGATGAGCTGGAGAAAGAAGAGATGAACCTGATTAAGGTGTCTCTCATGGACTATGTCAATACCGCAGCACTGGAATTCATTTCCGGCAAGAGAGATTTAGACAAAGACTGGGATGCTTATGTGGCAGATTGTGAGAGCAAGGGAAGCACCAAATATGTAGACCAGGCAAATGAAATCTTTGAAAGAACAAAAGATACATTAGGTTATTAAGAAAGAGCAATACGCAGAGTAAGGGGCTGCCGCATAAGAATCAGGAGAACTTGAGGGTTATGCGCGGCCCTCTTTCTGTATACGGGAGGATGTAGGAGCATGGTAGAATTTTCCAGAGAAAAAGAAATGGTTTTTTGTATTCCGGCTGAAAAGGAGAAGGGAATTGTAAGAATTGCAGAGAAGGTGGCAAAAGATGTGGAAACGGTGGCTGGCTGCTGTCCGCTGGTTACAGGGGAGAGAGGGCTCTATGAGCAGGGGATTCTTGCGCTTTCTGCAGACAAAGGGGAGGTTTCCCTATGGCTGGAGAAGCAGTTTCCTGCCCTGGCAAAGGTCAGAGGAAAGCGAGAGGTATATGGCTTTTTTCTCGCAGACAGGCCGGTTCTGGGCATAGAAAATTGTCTGGTCATATATGGAAGTGACCGCCTGGGAACCATATACGGGCTGTTTCATCTGTCAGAGATTTTGGGAGTGTCTCCCTGCCATTACTGGGGAGATGTGAAAGCCCCTTCTTATGAAAAAGTATTTTTATGCAGTACAGAAGACGAAGAGAAATTACAGAATAAGGAAAAGCAGTTGTGTCTGTCAGTGCCGGAACAACCTCGGATTTCCAAAGAGCCGTCTGTGAAATACAGAGGATTTTTTATTAACGATGAATGGCCCTGTTTTGGGAATTGGACGTTTTCGCATTTCGGCGGCTTTACAGCAGAGATGTATGACAAGGTGTTTGAATATCTTCTGCGCATGAAGGGAAATTACCTGTGGCCGGCCATGTGGACGTCTTCTTTCCTGGTGGACGGGCCGGGAATGCAGTCTATGGAACTGGCAGATTCCTATGGAATTTATATCGGCATGTCCCACCATGAGCCGTGTATGCGTTCCAGTGAGGAATGGGACATGGTAAAAGGAGAGAAATACGGCAGGGACTGGAGTTATCTAAGTAACCGGGAAGGGCTTTTGGAATACTGGAAAGACGGGCTTCTGCGCAGCAGGGGACATCATGTATTTCCCACCATTGGCATGAGAGGAGAAAGAGACAGCAAGATGATGGGAGAGGCTTCTGTGGCGGACAATATCCGGGTGCTGAAGGACATTCTGACGGACCAGAGAACTCTGATTCGGGAATATCTGCAGGAGGAAGAAGAGATTCCACAGCTCTTTGCTGTGTATAAGGAAGTGGAAGATTATTATTTCGGGGACAACCAGGCAGAAGGACTGGAACACTTTGAAGAATTGGAGGGTGTTACTTTGCTGCTCTGCGAAGATAATTTCGGCAATATGCGCGCTCTGCCAAAAGAGGAGGAGAGAAGCCGCAAGGGCGGCTTTGGCATGTATTATCATCTGGATTACCATGGCGGTCCGGTTTCCTATGAGTGGGTGGCGTCAGTGCCTCTTACAAAAATCTGGGAGCAGATGACAGAGGCCTATGCATATGGCGTCCGGGAACTCTGGATTGTCAATGTGGGAGATTTGAAGTTTCAGGAATACCCGCTGAACTATTTTATGGAAATGGCCTATGACTTTGATACCTGGGGCAGCGCCCATCCGGAAAGCCCTAAGGCTTATACGGAAAAATGGGTTCAGCAGCAGTTTGGCCCGGAAACCTCTCCTGAAGAACGAAACAGCATAAAAAATGTGGTGGAGGAATATATCCGGTTGAATCATCTGCGCCGTCCGGAATCCTGCAGCAGTGAAGTCTATCATCCGGTACATTACCGGGAAGGCAGCCGTATGCGGAAACGGTGTGAGGAATTAGAGGAAACCAATGAAAGGCTGAGAGAAGCGCTGAAAGGAAGACGCTGTGAAGAGGCTTATTACAGTATGGTTTACTATCCGGCGGCGGCTTCTGCGAATTTGCTGCAGATGCATTTATATGCAGGATTTAACCATCTTTATGCGCGTCAGGGAAAAGCCATTGCCAATCTGATGGGAGAGAAAATGGAGCAGTGCATAGAGCGGGATGAAGCGCTGGCACAGGAGATGGCCGCATTTGCAGAAGGAAAATGGGCAGGTATGGAAATGGCGCTGCACATCGGGTTTACCAACTGGAACAGTGAGGACTGGAGATATCCGGTGCGCCACGTCCTGCGCCTGCCCCAGACACCCAGACTGGTGGTATCCCGCTGGGATGAAGAAGCACATTTTACCAATCAGTATTTTCCCACTCCTCTGGTTATTGAGGATTTTCTGGAGGAGAACAGCAAAGAAGTGGGACTGGAGATTGCCAATGGAGGACAGGGGGAAATCTGCTGGGAAATAAAAGAAACCTGCGACTGGCTTTTGTTTTCTGAAAAAGAGGGAAAAACAGCTTTACAGGACTGTGTTCTCCTGACTGTGGACAGGGAAAAACTGTCTGGCGAGGAAAAGACTTGTACTTTTTATGTGGTGGCAGGGGAAGAAAAGGTTCCGGTGTGTGTAAGGGCGAAAAGAGAGGAACTGCCTGCTCTGCCTGGGCATACAGCCATAAGCAGGAAAGGGATTTTTGCCATAGACGCGGTAAATTATGCGGAGAAAAAGGCCGGGGACTATAAGGGCGAAGCCGCTGAATATGGTTTGCTGACGGATTTTGGGAAATATGGAAGCGGTATGAAGGTATTTCCTGTGACAGCTGCCTTTGATGGAGATTTGCACGCGCCTTCTCTGACCTATGAGCTTTGGAGCAGGAGCGCAGGGAAAGGCAGGCTGCGCCTTTTTACATCTCCGGCTAATCCGCTGATGTACGGAGGAGAGCTGCGGGTGGGCATTTCCTGCAATGCCGGCGAGATACAAAAGCTTGTGCTTACAGACAGCAGGTATAAAGGCGGAGATAACGACTGCGCTGCCTGGGAGCGCGCTGTGCTGAACCAGGAGCATGTGGCAGAGATGGAAATTTCATTACAAGAAGGCCTCAACCGTATTACCGTGTACGCGGGGGAAGCGGGGATTGTGCTGGAAAGGCTTGTGGTGCTGGAAGGAGATGCGGAAATGGAGGACAGCTATCTGGGGATAGAAAAGTAATTATGGAAAAATTCCATATTTACATCTCCTGATTTTTGTATTAAACTAAGCATAGTATTTTAATGCTATAAAAACGTAAAATCTTACAGGAGGAAAGCACATGGGAAAAGTAATCATACCGGAAAATTATCAGTCCTGTTTATCCAGATACGAAACGCAGGAAGCAATCGGTGCCATTAAAAATCTTATGCAGAAAAAGCTGTGTATGGCACTGAAATTAAAGAGGGTGACTGCGCCGCTGTTTGTAGACCCGGCTTCTGGTCTGAACGACGACTTAAATGGCGTGGAACGCCCGGTTACCTTTGATATTCCGGACGCAGGAGTAAATGCACAGGTGGTACATTCTCTGGCGAAATGGAAACGTATGGCGCTGTACCGTTACGATTTTCATGTAGGTAAGGGACTTCTCACCGACATGAACGCAGTACGCAGGGATGAAGAACTGGATAATCTGCATTCTGTTTATGTAGACCAGTGGGACTGGGAAAAAATCATTACCAGAGAAGACCGGAATCCGGAATACCTGAAAAATACAGTGAATCGTATTGTGGGTGCCATCTGTAATGCCCTGGATGAAATTAAATACCAGTATGAGCATTTGGACACAGAGCTTTCCAGAGAAGTTTCTTTTATTACCACACAGGAACTGGAAGATTTATACCCTGATTTCACACCAAAGGAAAGGGAAAATGCCTATACAAAAGAGCATAAAACCGTGTGCATTATGCAGATTGGAGATGTGCTGGCCTCAGGGCAGAAACATGACGGAAGAGCGCCGGATTATGACGACTGGAAATTAAATTGTGATATTCTCTTCTGGCACGAACCTCTGCAGTGTGCGCTGGAGATTTCTTCCATGGGAATTCGTGTGGACGAAAAAGCCCTGGATGAGCAGCTTACCAAAGCAGGCTGTGATGACAGAAGAAATCTTCCTTTCCACAAAATGCTGCTGGAGGGAAAACTGCCTCTGACCATTGGCGGCGGTATCGGACAGTCCCGGATTTGTATGCTGCTTCTGAAAAAAGCCCATGTGGGAGAGGTACAGGCCTCTCTTTGGGATGAAGAGACATTGAAAGCCTGTGAAAAGGCGGGAATCGAAATTCTTTAACTTTCTTGCAACTTTTGCCGGAATGTGTTAGATTAAGGATGTTTAAACAAAGAATGGTTCTGTTGAGTGAATAATTTTGCGAAATTATCTGAAAAGGGAACGAAGTGAGAATCTTCGACGGTCCGGCCACTGTAAACAGGGAGTCTGCTTCAGAGACGCCATTGCATACAAATATGTGAGAAGGCAGAAGCAGATGAGGAGCTGTAAGTCAGGAGACCTGCTTGGCAGAAAAAGATGAAACTTCCGGGTAAAAGTGCACATCTATAAAACCGCAGGCGAGGGATTTGCGGAAGAAAAGGTCTGTTTTTCTTTTTACAGGAAAGGCAGGCCTTTTCGTTTACGCGGATGGAAAGGCGAAAGGAGCAGTACGACAATGAAGAAAAAAGCAGTATGCAGCAAAGTGACCGCCATTTTACTGGCCGCAGGTATGACAATGGGAATGACTGCCTGCCAGGGAAACAGCAGCGACAGTACAGAGGAACAGAGAAGAAGCGCGGAAAGTATTAAAGAAGACAACCAGGCAGAGAACAGTGCTTCCGCAAAAGAGGAAGACCCACAGACAGAAAATACGAAAAAGACGGAATATCCGCTGACGATTACCACTTACGGTAAAGATGGAAAGGAATACTCCACAACTTACGAAAAAGCGCCTGAAAAAGTGCTGGCTGTGTATCAGGGCTGTATAGAAACCATGCTGGAGCTGGGGCTGGAAGACCATCTTGCGGCCACGGCAGGTCTGGACAATGAGGTTCCCGAAGCACAGAAATCCGCTTTTTCCAAGGTGAAATATTTAGATGAATTTACACCCTCTAAGGAAACCGTTACCATGCTGGAGCCGGATATGATTTTTTCCTGGAGTTCTCTTTTCGGAGACAAAACACTGGGAGACGCACAGGAATGGATTGACAAGGGAACGAATGTATACATCAGCAGCAACACGGCAGTGGCAGAAAAATCTCTGGAGAATGAATATACGGATATTCTGAACATGGGAAAGATTTTCGATGTACAGGATAAGGCGGAAGGAATTGTAAATGAAATGAAGGATACCATAGCAACCGTGAAAGAGGAGACAAAGGGAGAGACGGAAAAGCCTTCCGTGCTGGTACTGGAATCAGGAAAGGACGGATTTACCAATTATGGACAGGACTCTCTTGCGGGAGATATGGTAACACAGCTTGGGGGAACACTGGCGAATCCGGATGGTTCTTCTCTCGGAAAAGAAGATGTGATTACCGCCAATCCGGATGTGATTTTTGTAGTATATATGCCATATTCCGGAGATGACCCGGAAACGGTGAAGCAGGAAAAGCTGAATGTACTCCTGGAGGACGAGACTTATGCAAGTCTGGATGCAGTGAAAAATCAGAGAGTGGTACCCATTATGCTCAGCGAAATGTATGCCAGTGCAACAAGGACACAGGACGGTATTGAAACCATTGCAAAAGGACTTTATCCGGATTTGAAATTAGGAGAATAGAGGTGCAGGTGCTGTGACAAAGAAGGGCTTAAAAACTTCTGCTTATAGGGTGGCTGTCCTTGCATTGGTGGCGGGGCTGGTATTTTCAATACTGGCCTCCATTACGTTTGGAAATGCAGATATTTCTATAAAAGAAGTGTATCGCGTTATTTTTTACGAAATTTTTCATATAGATGCTCTGTCCGAGTATTCCGGGGGAGCTGTGCATGATGTGGTATGGCTCATACGGTTTCCCAGAGTTCTTTTGGCTGCTGCGGTAGGAATGGCACTTTCCATTTGCGGTGTTGTTATGCAGGCTGTGGTGAAAAATCCGCTGGCAGACCCTTATGTACTGGGGGTATCTTCCGGGGCTTATCTGGGAGCGGCGCTGGCCATTATGCTGGGAGTTGGTTCCGCTCTTGGTGACAATGCGGTAGGTATTCTGGCCTTTGCAGGGGCTGTGCTGGCTTCTTTTGCAGTTTTGTTTATATCCGGCATGGGAGGCCGGTCAAATGCCGGAAAACTGATTCTGGCAGGTATGGCTGTGAGTTCGGTCTGCGCGGCTTTTGCCAACTTCATTATCTATATTGCCCAGGATAAAAACGCTACGGCAGAAATTACATACTGGAGTATGGGAAGTCTGGCTTCTGCAGACTGGGACAATATCCGGATACTGCTGCCCATGATACTGGTTATCTCTGCTGTGTTCTGGAGTCAGTACCGGAAGCTGAACCTTATGCTGTTAGGCGATGAAACGGCCATTACGCTGGGAACGGATTTGCATACAACCAGAATTTTTTGTATGCTGCTGTCTGCGCTTATGGTAGGCTTTACGGTATGTGCGGCAGGTATGATAGGTTTTGTAGGGCTGGTGATTCCCCATGCCATGCGTATGCTCTTTGGAACAGACCACAAAAGGCTGATTCCCTGAAGCGCTCTCGCCGGGGCGGTGTTTCTTATCTGGGCAGATGTAGTGTGCAGAATTATCCTGAAAAACGCAGAACTTCCGGTGAGTATTCTGATTTCTCTGATTGGAGCGCCCTGCTTTATTTACCTTATGGCAAGGAAATCCTATGGATTCGGAGGTGGACGGGAATGAATCTTTCAACGGAAAATATCCGCTTGTCTTATGGGGCACAGGAGATTTTAAAAGGGGTCAGCATAAACGGAAACACCGGAGAATTTATTGGAATCATAGGGCCAAACGGAAGTGGAAAATCCACGCTTTTAAAGTGTATTTACCGCATTTTAAAGCCTCATGCAGGACAGGTTTTTCTGGACGGAGAAGAACTTTCCGGTATCAGTATCCGGAATTCAGCAAAAAAAATGGCTGTGGTGGCACAGCACAATTATTACAATTTTGATTTTTCCGTTATGGAAGTGGTGCTTATGGGAAGAGCGCCTCACAAAAAGACCATGGAAAGAGACAATGCCAAAGATTTTCAGATAGCCCAAAAGGCCCTTGAGACCGTGGAAATGGAAGGTTTTGCGAACCGGAGTTTTTCTACTTTGTCGGGAGGAGAGCAGCAAAGAGTGATTCTGGCAAGAGCCCTGGCACAGCAGACGCCCTGTCTGATACTGGATGAACCTACCAATCATTTGGACATTACCCATCAGATACAGTTGATGAAGATTGTGAAAAATCTGAAGGTTACGGTGATTTCCGCTGTTCATGATTTAAATATAGCTGCCATGTTCTGTGACCGGCTGTATGTGCTTCAGGACGGGGAAATCGTGGGGCAGGGAACTCCCCAGGAAGTATTGACTGCAGAATTTATCAAAAAGATTTACCGTGTGGAAACGGAAATTGTATACGACAGTGCGGGACAGCTTCACGTACTGTTTCAGAAATAGTAAAGAAAAAGAGGCTGCCGCATTCAGTGTATAGCAAGAAGATTTCGGATTGCTGTACACTGCATGCGGCAGCCTCTTTTCGTCAATAGGAAATGTAATCCTGCCACACATATCCTGTCTAATTTTCATAAATAATCCGATACCAGCCATTCTCGCAGATACCCGTAACTCTTACAGAAGCTCCTCCGTCTAACTGTCCCAGAATTTCAGAACCGCTCTGCGCATCGGCCCGGACGTTTACACTGCTGACAATGGTGCCGGTGCCGCTGGTCTGTTCTACGGATACGCCGCTTGCCGGTTCGTCCTGTCCTTCGTCTTCGCTGGTAATAGCAGAGCCGCTGATACCGGTCAGGTTTTCCTCTGCCTTTTCAGCCAGGTTCAGGACACCGGAATTGTCATCTGTAGAGATAATTTTCCGTACCTTTGCCTTGCTGGCATCCCCGTCGGTTACTGCGCCCACATAGACAATGGTAACGCTGTTGCCGGGAATAATGCCGTTTTCCAGTTCCAGGCTGGCGTCAGAGCAGTTGTCAAAAGTCAGTTTTTCTCCCTTATCTGTTTTCAGAGAAAGTTCAGAGCCCGTGAAGCTGGTTAATGTACCGCTTACAGAAGCGGATACTGCATCCAGCTCCGCTTCCTCCTGGGCCTCTTTATCCTTGCCGCAGGCGGACAAAAAGAGAAATCCCATGGTGAAAAGCAGCAGGGCATATTTTTTTGAGAACTGTTTTGCCATAAACAAGACCTCCTGTTTGGTAGAATTTGAAAATAATATACAGCAAAATAATATATCAGTCAAATAACAAAATTATGACGCAAGGAAAAGAGAAACACTCAAGGCTGTGCTTCCCATTTTTCCAGATGTTTCCGAAAAATCAACAGAAACGCAATGGTGGACATGACAGCGCCGATACCGTCTGCAAGAGGCTGGGCATAAAAGGCGCTTTTGGCTCCAAAGAAGATGGGAAGTACAATGGTAAAAAGCATGTAATCTCCCTTTCGCCAGAGGGAAAGTACCAGGGCTGTTTTGCTTCTTCCAAGAGCGGTAAACCCATCCACAAAGACGTACTGGAAGCTGAGGGGGATAATCATCAGGGTGAAAACACCGATTCCCCAAGTGCAAAGCTGCAGCTGCAGGGCATCTTTGGTGAAAATCCGTATAAAGTATTCCGGCACGATTCTGGAAAGCAGGAACATCAGCGTGGTAAAGCACAGGCAGAGAATTAAGACATATTTTTCCGCTTTCTTTACACGTTTTATGTTTCTGGCTCCGTAATTGTAGCTTAAAATGGCCTGGGTGCCGCTGGAAATTCCCAGCATGGGACCGGTAATCAGCATCATGTAGCTTTGGACAATGGTGGCGCAGGTAATGAGAATATCGCCCTCTTTAGGGCCGCCGTATTTCTGAAGAACGGTATTCAGTACAATGATAATCACGCTGTCCGTAGCCAGAATCAGAAACGGGGAAATTCCCAGACCAATAATTTTTTTCACAATCAGGGGAGAAAATGTCTTCTTCCGAAGCCGCGTAATCTTTATGGGAATTTTCTTCCCTGTGAGGAAACAAAAAGCAAAGGCGCAGGAGGCAAACTGCGCGATAACGGTGGCAATGGCTGCTCCGGCAACTTTCATATCCAGAACGAAGATAAAAACCGGATCCAGAATGATATTGGTAACGGCTCCGATAAGAACGGTTATCATGCCTATGGCCGGAAAGCCCTGGCAGGTAATAAAATAATTCAGCCCGATGGCCAGCAGGGCAAAAAAGGTTCCTGCCGTATAAATCGTCAGGTAGGAGTCAGCATAGGGAAAGGTTGCAGGGCTTGCCCCGAACCAGTTTAGCAAATACCGTTTACTGACCAGAAACAGTACGGTCAGCACCGCAGAAAAAACCACCAGCAGGGCGAAGCTGTGAGCCAGTATGGACTCCGCCTGTTTTTTCCTTCCGGCACCCATGCGCATGGTCATGAGGATAGAACCGCCCAGGCCAATGAGCGTGCCAAAAGAAGTCAGTAAAGTGACAATAGGGCCGCAGACCCCTACGCCGGCCAGCGCAGCGTCCCCGATTTTCGGAATATTTCCGATAAACATACGGTCAATAATGCTGTACAAAACCGTAACAAACTGGGCAATCATGGAGGGAATGGCCAGTTTCAGAACCAGAATGGGAATTCTGTCTTTTCCCAAATCAGTAGTATGTGACATGTTCAAAATCTCCTTCTTTTCCTCTGTATCTGCAAAAAACAGACATAGACTGTATTCATTTTAATACGACTTTCGCAAAAAGGAAAGAGAAAATACTTGCCACTTCTAAAATCTCTGTATTATACTGGAGTTAAATGTAAAATCAGAGAGGAAAACCAATGTTAAAGATTAAAGAGTATGTAAAGGTAAAAGACCTGGAAGAGGCATATCTGTTAAATCAGAAGAAAACCGCCTGCGTACTTGGTGGTATGGTCTGGCTGAAAATGGGAAACCGCAATATCAGTACAGCCATTGACCTGTCCGGACTGGACCTGGATATGATAGAAGAAACAGAAGAGGAGTTCCGTATCGGAGCCATGACATCTTTGAGAACCCTGGAAACCCATAAAGGGCTGGAAGGGTACACACAGGGAGCCGTGAAAGAGAGTCTGCGCCATATTGTGGGAGTGCAGTTTCGCAACTGTGCCACTGTGGGGGGCAGCATTTTTGGCAGATATGGATTTTCTGATGTGCTGACCATGTTCCTGGCTATGGATTCTTACGTGGAACTGTATAAAGGCGGAATTGTGCCTTTGGAAGATTTCGCAAAGAAAAAGCCGGACAGAGATATTCTGGTTCGGGTGATTGTGAAGAAAAGACCGATAAAAACGGTTTATCTCAGCCAGCGAAACAGCAGTACGGATTTCCCGGTGCTGACTTGCTGTGTGGGACTTTTTGCAGACGGGGAAGCACGGGCAGTTGTGGGAGCCTGTCCCCAAAGAGCCGGACTGGTTCAGGATGAACAGGGGATTTTAAAAGATTTTTGCAGCAAAGATTTAAAAGCGCAGGAGCAGGCCGCAGTTTCTTTTGCACAGTATGCAAAGGAAAGGGTGAAAACAGGAGGCAATATGCGCGCTTCTAAGGAATACAGAAGCCATCTGGTGGGCGTTTTGGTGAAACGGGCGCTGTTGGCAGCAGGAGGTATGGACAATGGAAATTAAATTCTGGCTGAATGGCGAAAAAACACAGATACAGGCAGAGCCGGATGCGCTGCTTTTAGATGTGCTGCGGAGTTTAGGCTGCTATAGCGTAAAGCGCGGCTGTGAGACGGCAAACTGTGGGCTGTGTACGGTATTAATGGAAGAAAGGCCGGTTCTTTCCTGCAGTATGCTGGCAGCAAGAGCAGAAGGAAAGCATGTGGTAACGCTGGAAGGCATGCAGGAAGAAGCGAAAGAATTTGGGGATTTTCTTGCAGGGGAGGGCGCAGAACAGTGCGGCTTTTGCAATCCCGGTTTTATTATGAATGTGTTTGCCATGCTGAAAGAACTGGAAGACCCTTCTGAGGAAGAGATTCACGAATATCTGGCAGGAAATCTGTGCCGCTGCTCCGGCTTTATGGGACAGACCAGAAGTATTTTGAAGTTTTTGCAGTATAAAAAGGAAGGAGGCGCGCAGAAATGAGTTATGTAAATCAGCCTGTGAAAAAGAAAGACGCAGAGGCTCTGGTAACGGGACAACCGGTGTATACCGATGACCTGGCTCCAAAGGACTGTCTGATTGTAAAGGTTTTAAGAAGTCCCCATGCCCATGCCATGATTGAAGAAATCCGCACGGAGGCGGCAAAAAAAGTGCCGGGCATTGCCTGTATTCTTACTTATGAAGACGTGCCTCAGGAGAGATTTACCTTTGCCGGACAGACTTATCCCGAACTGAGCCCTTATGACCGTCTGATTCTGGACCGTCATATCCGGTTTGTGGGAGATGCGGTGGCCATTGTGGCAGGTGAAACAGAAAAAGCAGTAGACAAGGCCATGAAAATCATCAAAGTGCGCTATGAACTTCTGGAGCCCGTACTGGATTTTCATAAGGCGAAAGATAATCCGGTGCTGCTGCACCCGGAAGAAAACTGGGAATCCAAGGTGCCTGTGGGGGCGGACAATAAGAGGAATCTCTGTGCATCTAAGGTGGAAACGCTGGGAGATGTGGATGCTGTGCTAAAAGAATGTAAATATGTGGTGGAGAAAACCTATCATACAAAAGCCAATCAGCAGGCCATGATGGAGACTTTCCGCGCCTATACGTATCTGGATTATTTCGGCAGACTGAATGTGGTGGCTTCCACTCAGGTGCCTTTTCATATCCGGAGAATTTTGGGACGTGCCCTGGGTATCGGCGCTTCTAATGTAAGAGTTATTAAGCCCAGAATCGGCGGAGGCTTCGGAGCCAAGCAGACTTCGGTAGCAGAAGTGTATCCGGCTCTTGTAACCTTGAAAACAAAACGTCCGGCAAAAATGATTTTTTCCAGATATGAGTCCCAGATTTGTTCTTCCCCTCGTCATGAAATGGAAGTGTCTGTGCGTCTGGGCGCTGATGAGCAGGGGATTTTAAAAGCGATTGATATTTATACGTTATCCAATACCGGTGCGTATGGAGAGCACGGTCCTACAACGGTAGGGCTGTCCGGGCACAAGCCTCTTGGCATGTACGGAAATACAGAAGCATACCGTTTTGCTTATGACGTGGTGTATACGAACCATATGTCTGCAGGCGCTTACCGGGGTTACGGGGCGACCCAGGGAATCTTTGCTGTGGAATCGGCCGTGGATGAACTGGCAGAGCAGATGAATATGGATCCCGTGCGTTTCCGGGAAATCAATATGTCAAAAGAAGGCGGAAAATTTATCGGATACGACGGAAGTCCATGGGTAACCAGCTGTACGCTGGATCAATGTATGGAAAAGGCAAAAGCCATGATGGGATGGGACGAAAAATATCCCCGCCGGGATATGGGCAATGGAAAAGTCCGCGGTGTAGGGGTTGCTCTGGCCATGCAGGGTTCTGCCATTGCAGGCGTGGATGTAGGCGGCGCAACCATCAAGCTGGGGGAGGACGGCTCCTATACGCTGAGTCTTGGCGCTACGGATATGGGAACCGGCTGTGATACGATTTTGGCCCAGATGGCAGCAGATGTGTTGGAAACGGAACTGGAAAATATTGTAGTGTTTGGTGTGGATACGGATATTTCTCCCTATGATTCAGGTTCCTATGCTTCTGCAACCACTTATGTAACGGGAATGGCTGTGTCAGATGCCTGCGGACAGTTGAGAGAAAAAATTAAGGGGCTGGGAGCGGAAATGCTGGAATTGGCAGCAAAAGATGTGGATTTTGACGGAAAGAGAGTTTATGCACTGGATGGGGAAAGAGAAGTCTCTCTGCAGGACATTGCCGTAAGGGGAACCTGCGGAAACAATGAATCTCTCCATGTGACAGTGAACCGTTCTTCTAAAATTTCCCCGCCGCCTTTTATGGTAGGTATGGCAGAAGTGGAAGTGGATAAGGAAACCGGAAGTGTGGAACTACTGGACTATGTGGCAGTGGTGGATTGCGGAACCCCGATTAATCCAAATCTGGCAAGAGTGCAGACCGAGGGTGGTCTGGCTCAGGGAATCGGTATGGCCTTGTACGAGGATATCCAATATAATGAAAAGGGACAGCTGCGGAACAATTCCTTTATGCAGTATAAGATTCCCAGTCGTACGGATATTCGGAAAATCCGGGTGGATTTTGCCCCGAGTTATGAGAAATCCCACCCCTTTGGCGCAAAGTCTATCGGAGAAATCGTTATCAACACCCCTTGTCCGGCCATTGCCAACGCTGTGTATCATGCCGTAGGTGTCCGCGTACAGGAAATGCCCATAAAACCGGAAAAAATTGCCATGGCGTTAGCTGAAAATGCAAAGTGTTAAAGCGTGAAAATGCCGAAAAATACGGAGTGAGAAAGAAGCAGAAAGTGAAAAATGCCGAATGGCAGTTAAAATTTGACTATAATTAGACGCTTTTTTGAGTATAATCACAAAGCGTCAAAAAAATCATAGTTAAGGAGAAAAAGTGATGAGTAACCACGAAAGTGAAAAGAAGATTATGTGGTACAGTCTTGCTTTTATGGCCTTTTCCACTGTGTGGGGATTCGGAAATGTCATAAATGGGTTTTCTGAATACGGCGGCTTAAAAGCAATCGTTTCATGGGCACTTATTTTTGCGGTGTATTTTGTACCATATGCGTTAATGGTAGGCGAAATGGGAAGCGCATTTAAAGATGCCGGCGGCGGTGTCAGCTCATGGATTCTGGAAACAATCGGACCGAGAATGGCTTATCTGGCAGGATGGACTTACTGGATTGTGCATATGCCTTATATTTCACAGAAGCCGAATGGTTCTGTTATTGCGGCAAGCTGGGCTATTTTCAGAGATGCCAGAGTCAGCCAGATGAACGTCAGAGTTCTGGCTGTTATCTGTCTGGTATTGTTCCTGTTTGCAGTATGGGTAGCATCAAGAGGTATCGGAGTACTGAAGAAACTTACTTCTTTAGCAGGTTCTACCATGTTTGTTATGTCTCTGCTGTTTATCGTGATGATGATTGCAGCACCGGCTATTACAGGGGCAGATGTCAGAAATATTGACTGGTCCATCAAAACCTTTATGCCGACCTTTGACAGCAAGTTCTTCTTAAACCTGTCTATTCTGGTATTTGCCGTAGGCGGATGTGAGAAGATTTCACCTTATGTAAACAAGATGAAAAATCCTTCTAAGGATTTCTCAAAAGGTATGATTACCCTGGCCATTATGGTTACTGTGTGTGCTGTTCTGGGAACCATTGCCCTGGGCATGATGTTCGATTCCAACAACATTCCGGAAGACCTGATGACAAACGGTGCTTATTATGCATTCCAGACTCTGGGCGAATATTATCATGTAGGCGATTTCTTTGTAGTGGTATATGCCATTACAAACTTAATCGGACAGTTTGCAGTTTTGATTCTGTCTATTGATGCGCCTCTTCGTATGCTTCTGGACAGCGCAGATGAAAGATATATTCCAAAGGCTCTGTTCAAACAGAATAAATACGGTACTTATACAAACGGACACAAAATGGTTACCGTGATTGTATCCATTCTCATTGTCGTTCCGGCTTTTGGTATTGAAAGCGTAGACGTACTGGTAAAATGGCTGGTAAAAGTAAACTCTGTATGTATGCCTCTGCGTTATCTGTGGGTATTTGCCGCATACATTGCTCTGAAGAAAGCGGGAGACAAATTCCATGCAGAATACCGCTTTGTAAAGAATAAGACAGTCGGTATTGTCTTTGGTGTATGGTGCTTTGCCTTTACAGCAATCGCATGTATTCTGGGTATCTATTCCGAAGATACCTTCCAGCTGGTACTGAATATTGTAACACCGTTCGTACTTATCGGACTGGGCTTTATTATGCCGGTTATTGCAAAACGTACAAATAAATAAAAATTACAGGGGGATTGCGGCAGCAGTCCCCTGCTGTGTTTCAGGAGGTAGAAAGATGTATAAAGAAACAGCAAAAGAATTGATTCAGTTTATTGAGAAAAGCCCGACCTGCTTTCATGCAGTAGCGGTCATGAAGGAAGAACTGGAAAAGGCAGGCTATGTGGAATTAAAGGAAACGGATAAATGGACAGTACAAAAGGGTGGAAAATATTTTGTTACCAGAAATGACTCTTCGCTCATTGCCCTGGCTGTACCCGAAGGAGAGATGAAAGGCTTCCGCATTATGGCAAGTCACAGCGATTCTCCCAGCTTTAAAATGAAAGAAAATCCGGAAATGACTGTGGACAACAAGTATGTAAAGCTGAATGTGGAGCGGTATGGCGGTATGATTTGCGCCCCATGGTTTGACAGACCGTTGTCTGTGGCAGGACGTATTATTGTGAAAGAAAACGGAAAACTGGTGACAAGACTGGTAGACGTAGACAGAGATTTACTCATGATTCCAAACCTGGCGATTCATATGAACCGGGAAGTGAATGATGGATACAAGTACAATGCACAGAAGGATTTACTGCCTCTTTTCGGTGATATTGCGGCAAAGGATACGTTTATGAAGACGGTAGCCGAAGCAGCGGGTGTAAAAGCAGAGGATATTCTGGGACATGATTTGTTCCTGTATAACAGAGAAAAGGGAAGTATCTGGGGAGCAAATGAGGAATATGTTTCCATAGGACGACTGGATGATTTGCAGTGTGCCTTTTCTTCCTTAAAGGGATTCCTGGCAGGAGAGAAGCAGGAATATATGGGGGTACACTGTGTACTGGACAATGAGGAAGTAGGAAGCGGTACGAAGCAGGGGGCAGCGTCTACCTTCCTGTATGATGTGCTGGTGCGCGTTAACCGGGCTCTGGGAGGGGATTATGAGGATTACCTCAGATATCTGGCAGGCAGCTTTATGGTATCTGCGGACAATGCCCATGCAGTTCATCCAAATTATACAGAAAAGGCGGACCCGGTAAACCGCCCGTACTTAAACGAAGGTATTGTTATCAAATACAGCGCAAACCAGAAATACTGCACAGACGGCGTTTCAGCAGCCATGTTTAAGGATTTGTGCCAGCAGGCGGAAGTTCCCTGTCAGACCTTTACCAACCGTTCTGATATTTTGGGCGGTTCCACACTGGGAAATATTTCTAACACGAAAGTGGCATTGAATGCAGTAGATATTGGCTTGCCGCAGCTTGCTATGCACTCTCCTTATGAAACAGTAGGGGTGAAAGACACGGAATATCTGATTCAGGTGGCAGAGAAATTATTTGCATAAAAAATTAAAGAGAGACGAAAAGAAGTGGAGTTCCTATTGGAACTCCACTTCCAGCATAACAGGCTGATGGTCTGTGTAGGCGAAATCCGTATTGACAACAGAAACATCAGAAACGTTTAAATTATCAGACACAATAAAGCCGTCCAGAACATACACCTGAGAAGTTTCGTAAGAGCCGGTATAGGGGGCGTTTAACAGGCGGCAGGTAGGATAGCTGTCATCGGTGGCAAAAGAAAAATGTTCCGGAAGGTCGTCCTGACCGATAGTGCCGGGAACCCAGCTTTCGCTGTTGTGTATGGGATAGGTATCCATGCCTTCAAACGTCTGGTTAAAGTCGCCTCCTGCAATGACATAATTTCCCGCAGCGTATTCCTGAGCCAGTTTTTCTGCCAGCATTTTGCTCTGGGCTGCTTTGCCCTCCCCACTGTCATAGGCTTCCAGGTGGAAATTAATCAGAACCAGTTCAGCCTCGGTACCCTTTAAAGGAATACGGGTCTCCAGCATACACCGTTTCAGATTGCAGGTTTTCACCGGCCAGGAGAAGGATTCCGGCAGAGAGATTCTGGAAGCGGAAGAAGTATGTAAATCCGTAAGCGTTAAAATTCCGCTGTTTACCTTTCCGATAGGTGGCAGGGGATAGGGAACAAAATCGCATTTAAAGTTGTAAGCCAGCACACCGTCCATGTCCAGGATATTTTCGTAATACGTTTCTTCATTCAGATGATAAGAGCGTTTGGAATCGGTGTCTACTTCCTGCAGAAAATAGGCATCTGCAGGATTGGCAGAGAGAATTTCCCCAATGCCCTTTAAGTTGTCCTCTACCTGTTCCTGACTGTCCGGCTGTACTTCATGACCGCCGTCCATGAAGAAATCTTCGGTTTTATCCAGTCCTGCGTACCCTGTGTTAAAGGTCATCACGCGGAAGGTATCTTCATTGGAAATCGTACGGACGCCGGAAGGGGGAGTCAGCGTTTCCACGGCTTTTGGACGGTATTCCCGAATGGTCAGCCAGACAATGCCGATAATCAGCAGAATTACTGCAAATAAAAGCAGAATCCCCACGGCTTTCAGGATTTTTTTTGTTTTGCTCATATGGTTACCTCCTGAATATAAAGTAAAAGCACTTTATATAGATTTTATTTTTCTCCGCTCATTGTAACACAATGCACAGAAATTGAACATGGAAAGTAAGAAGAAAGCAGGAAGATTAGAAAGATTTTAGAATTTCCCGTCTTGACAAAGACGGGCTTTGTGCTTATGATATTTTTCAGAAAAAGGTGATGAGAAAGAGGAGTACGTCTTGGAAACCGGCAGAGAGGACAATTCACCGGCTGAAAGATTGTCTGGGAGGGAAGAGACGGAAGGTAGCTTTTGAACCGGGGAACTGAAGAATCGGCTTGATACAGAAAAAAGTAGAGAAAAGGGTTTGGTAGGTTTCCACGCGTCGTCTGCGTTAAGGGACTTCAGAGTGATAAATAAAGGTGGTACCGCGATGACAGTCGCCCTTTGTAACTATTTTTTGAAAGATGGTTATGGAGGGGCTTTTTGTTTGCAGAAAATTCCAAAGCAGTCTCCAATAACCGCAAAGAGGAGGAACTATGAGCAAAGAACTTGCAAAAACTTATGACCCGAAAGGGCTGGAAGACCGTATTTACCAGAAATGGCTGGACAACAAATACTTCCATGCCCAGGTAAACAGAGACAAAAAACCATTTACCATTGTTATGCCCCCGCCAAACGTTACGGGACAGCTGCACATGGGACATGCCCTGGATGAAACCATGCAGGATATTCTCATCCGTTTTAAGAGAATGCAGGGATACGAAGCCCTCTGGCAGCCGGGAACCGACCATGCAGCTATTGCCACTGAGGTAAAGGTAATCGAGAAGCTGAAAGAGCAGGGCATTGACAAGAACGAAATCGGAAGAGAAGAATTTTTAAAACATGCCTGGGAATGGAAAGAAGAGTACGGCGGAAAAATTATCAACCAGCTGAAGAAACTGGGTGCTTCCGCAGACTGGGACAGAGAGCGTTTTACCATGGACGAGGGCTGTTCCAAAGCGGTGCAGGAAGTTTTCATCAAACTGTACGAAAAAGGCTATATTTACAAAGGCTCCAGAATCATCAACTGGTGTCCGGTATGTCAGACCTCTATTTCTGACGCAGAGGTAGAGCATGAGGACCAGGACGGATTTTTCTGGCACATCAATTATCCGGTAGTGGGCGAAGAAGGAAAATTCGTAGAAATCGCAACCACACGTCCGGAAACCCTTTTAGGAGATACTGCAGTCGCGGTAAATCCGGAAGACGAGCGTTACAAAGACCTGGTAGGCAAAATGCTGAAGCTGCCGCTGACAGAGAGAGAAATTCCGGTTGTGGCAGACGAATATGTAGACAAAGAATTCGGAACCGGCTGTGTGAAGATTACTCCGGCCCATGACCCCAATGACTTTGAGGTAGGAAAGAGACACAACCTTCCGGAAATCAATATCATGAACGATGACGCTACCATCAATGAACTGGGCGGCAAATACGCAGGTATGGACCGCTACGAAGCCAGAAAGGCCATGGTAGAGGACTTAAAGGAGCTGGGACTTCTGGTGAAAGTAGTTCCTCATTCCCATAGCGTAGGAACCCATGACCGCTGTAAGACTACGGTAGAACCTATGATTAAACCGCAGTGGTTTGTCCGCATGAAGGAAATGGGCGAAGCGGCTATTCAGACTTTACAGGACGGTAATCTGAAATTTGTGCCGGAGCGTTTTGACAAGATTTATATGCACTGGCTGGAAAATATCAGAGACTGGTGTATTTCCCGTCAGCTCTGGTGGGGACACAGAATCCCGGCCTACTACTGCGAGGAATGCGGGGAGACTGTTGTGGCAGGAGAAATGCCGGAAAAATGCCCAAAATGCGGCTGCACCCACCTGCATCAGGACGAGGATACCCTGGATACCTGGTTCTCCTCTGCACTGTGGCCCTTCTCTACCCTTGGCTGGCCGGAAAACACAGAGGAACTGGATTACTTCTATCCGACAGACGTACTGGTAACCGGATATGATATTATTTTCTTCTGGGTTATCCGTATGGTATTCTCCGGTCTGGAACAGACAGGAAAGACACCGTTCCATCATGTGCTGATTCATGGTCTGGTAAGAGATTCCCAGGGACGCAAGATGAGCAAATCCCTTGGAAACGGCATTGACCCGCTGGAAGTCATCGACAAATACGGCGCCGACGCCCTGCGTCTGACTCTGATGACAGGAAATGCGCCTGGAAATGACATGCGTTTCTACTGGGAGAGGGTCGAAGCCAGCAGAAACTTTGCCAATAAGGTATGGAATGCCTCCAGATTTATTATGATGAACCTGGAAAAAGCAGAGGTTCCGGCAGACATTGATTTATCTGTACTGACCGGCGCAGACAAGTGGATTCTCTCCAAAGTCAATACACTGGCCAAAGATGTGACAGAGAATCTGGACAAATACGAACTGGGTATTGCCGTACAGAAGGTTTACGACTTCATCTGGGAGGAATTCTGTGACTGGTATATTGAAATGGTGAAACCCCGTCTTTACAGCGAAGAAGACACCACAAAAGCCGCGGCTCTGTGGACTTTGAAGACGGTTCTGGCCAATGCATTAAAACTGCTGCACCCATACATGCCGTTTATCACAGAGGAAATTTTCTGCACTTTGTGTCCGGAAGAAGATTCCATTATGATTTCTTCCTGGCCGGAATTTACAGAAGCATGGAATTTCACAGCAGACGAAGAAGCTGTGGAAATGATGAAAGAGGCGGTAAGAAGTATCCGTAATGTCCGCACAGGCATGAATGTACCGCCAAGCAAGAAAGCAAAAGTTTATGTAGTGTCTGAAAACGAAGGGGTAAGAGAAGTATTTGAAAACGGAAAAGTTTTCTTTGCCTCTCTTGGTTATGCCAGCGAAGTGCTGGTACAGGCAGACAAGACAGGCATTGCAGACGACGCGGTGTCCGCAGTGACCTCAGAAGCTGTGATTTACATGCCTTTTGCCGAACTGGTGGATATTGAGAAGGAAATCGAAAGACTGAAAAAAGAAGAGGAAAAACTGGAAAAAGAGCTTGCGCGCGTAAATGGTATGCTGAAGAATGAACGTTTCATCAGTAAGGCACCGGAAAGCAAGGTAGCCGAAGAACGCGAGAAATTAGAGCGTTATACCAATATGATGGAACAGGTGAAGTTAAGACTTGCACAGCTTCAGCCCTGATTAAGGAGAAGAACGCTATGAAAGAAATCAGAAAGATATTAAGTATTAAGTATCTTAATATGTTTTCCGTTCCGCTGCAGATGCTGGCCGTCTGCATCGGATACTTCTTTATCGAGGCAATTTCCAGACATTCCCTCTGGAAAGCCGTGGATTTTATGAAGGAACGCCCTCTGGTGTTCCTTTATAATGCCTTTTTAATTTTTACAACAACGCTGATTGTGTACCTGTTCAGAAGAAGAGTATTCTGGAGAACCATTCTTTTTATCTTCTGGATGGGGCTGGGGATTATTAACGGTGTACTGTTGAGCAACCGTGTAACTCCGTTTACGGGGCCGGATTTGCATTTGATTACCGATGCGTTTCAGATTGCGGACAGATATCTGTCCCCTTTCTTTTTCGTGGTAGTGGTCATTGTGGCAGTGCTGGCAGTTATCGGGCTCATTATCCTGTTTTTCAAAGGACCCAGATATCAGGGGAAAATGCGTTATAAGCTGAATATTCCTCTGATTGCCGTGGGAATTGCTGCTTTTGCAGGTACTACGAAGCTGGCGCTGGAAAAAAGGGTGTTATCGAATTATTTCGGAAATATCGCCTTTGCTTATGAAGATTATGGATATCCGTACTGTCTGGCTACTACAGTTTTCAATACAGGGATTGGGCTTCCAAGAGATTATTCAGAAGAAGCTGTGGAAAACATTGTGAAAAGCGAGGAAAGTCTGCCGGAAACGGGAGAGAAAAGACCCAATATTCTGTTTTTGCAGTTGGAATCCTTTTTTGACCCGGAACTGGTGGAGTATCTGAATATTTCCGAAGATCCTATTCCTAATTTCCGCAAACTTATGCAGGAATATTCTTCGGGGTATTTTAAGGTTCCTTCCGTAGGAGCCGGTACGGCAAATACGGAGTTTGAATCCATTACCGGCATGAGTATGCGCTATTTCGGACCAGGAGAATATCCCTACAAGAGTATTTTGAAGGAAACCACCTGTGAGAGCGCAGCGTACGTGCTGAAAAGTCTGGGATATGGAACCCATGCCATTCATAATAATGAGGCGAACTTCTACGGAAGAAAAAATGTATTTGCCAATCTTGGCTTTGACAGTTTTACGTCTGAGGAGTATATGTCAGAACAGGACGATACGAATCCCAATGACTGGGTGAGAGACCATAACCTGACCAAGTATATCCTGCAGGCCATGGAGTCTACAGAAGGGCCGGATTACGTGTATACCATTTCTGTGCAGGGACATGGGGATTATCCGGAAGAACCTGTGTTGGAAAATCCCAAGATTACGGTCAGCGGCGCCAGCAGTCAGGCAGAAAATTATAAATGGGAGTATTACTGCAACCAGATTTATGAAATGGACCAGTTTATAAAAGAACTGACCGATGAACTGTCCAAGCTGGACGAAGATGTGGTGCTGGTTATGTACGGCGACCATCTGCCCACCATGGGACTGACCGTTACGGATGTGAAGAATAAATACCTTTTCCAGACCGAGTATGTTATCTGGGATAACATGGGGCTGGAGAAGCAAGATAAAAACCTGGCCGCTTATCAGATGGCCGCAGAGGTCATGGACCGGGTAGGCATTCACGAGGGCAATGTATTCCGCTTCCATCAAGCCAGAAGAAATACTAAGAATTATCAGGTGGATTTGGAAATGCTGCAGTATGACATTCTGTATGGAGAGAAGTATGTCTACGGAGGCAAAAATCCTTTTGAACGGGTGAAAATGCATCTGGGTGTGGAAGATGCACAGCTTGACAGCATAGAGAAAATTTCCGACGGACAGTATTATATCAAGGGTAAAAACCTGACCCAGTCGGCCTTTTTGGAGGTCAACGGCGAACTGGTGGCAGCCAACTTTGTAGATGAGAATACGCTGCTGCTTCTGGATACAGAACTGAAGGAAAACGATACGGTGGATATTGCCATCCGAAGCAACAGTTCCACCCACAGAGTTCTCACGAGAACAGAGAAATATATTTATCATGAGCCCGCAGAGGGCAGTAACCAGGCTGTCCTGGAACCCATCCGCACCGAAGAGCCGGAGACGGAAGTGACAGAAGAGAGCCAGACGGAAAAGGAAGAATAAAGCGAAAAACTTTTTAGCAAACCGACATAATTTGCTTGCATATTGTCACCACTTCATTATAATGGTAAGTGACCGTACCGAAGGGTATGGCGCTCCATTACAGTGAAGTGGTACTTTGCATTAGAGGCAAAAGACAGGAGGAACTATCTTGTTTACATACGAAGAAGCAGTGGCTTATATTGAGAATATACCGAAATTTACAACGAAAAATAAATTAGAGCACACCAGGAAATGTCTGGACCTTCTGGGCAGTCCTGATAAAGATAGAAAAATTATTCATGTAGCGGGAACCAACGGAAAGGGAAGCGTCTGTGCTTTTCTGTCCTCCATGCTGGAACAGGGAGGATTTCGCTGCGGCCTTTTTACCTCCCCTCATCTGGTGAAAATCAATGAACGGTTTCAGATTAATGAAGTCATGATTTCAGACCAGAGATTTACAGAGGCATTTACGGAAGTAAAGAATCTGGCTGACCGTCTGGTAGAGGAGGGGGATTATCACCCCACCTATTTTGAATTTCTGTTTCTGATGGGAATGATTGTGTTTAAACAGGAGGATGTGGATTACATTGTTCTGGAAACCGGACTGGGCGGAAGGCTGGATGCCACCAATTCCGTGCTTTCTCCCATGGCCTGCGTGATTACATCCATCAGTCTGGACCATGTGGAATATCTGGGCGACACCATTGAGAAAATTGCAGGAGAGAAAGCGGGTATTATGAAAAAAGGAGTACCTGTCATTTTTGACGGCAACCGGAAAGAGGCGGCAGAGGTGATAAAAGCCAGAGCGGAAGAACTGGGCTGTCCCTGGTATGAGGTGAAGGAAAGCCGGCAGAAGCTGCTGAATTACACACCGGAGGGAATTCGCTTTTTGTCTGCTTCCGGGGTTTATGGCGAAACAGAGCTTTTCGTTCCATTTATTGCCAGATACCAGATGATGAATGCGGCACTGGCACTGGAAACCATGGGCGTGCTGAGAGAGGAGCATGGTCTGGAAAAAGAAACTCTGATAAAAGGCATTGGCGGCGCAAAATGGCAGGGGCGCATGGAGACCATTCTTCCGGGCGTCATTGTAGACGGCGCACATAACGAAGACGGTATCGCCAGATTTGTGGAAACCGTGTCTTATTTCCAGAAGGAGTATCCGATTACTCTGTTATTTTCTACTGTGGCGGACAAGGAATTTCCCGATATGATAAAGAGAGTCTGCAAAGGCCTGCAGTTTGCCAATGTGGTAACTACGGAAATCTGGGGCAGCAGAAAGCAGTCTGCAAAGGAACTGGCAGAACTGTTCCGCTTAAACGGCTGCAGTCAGGTGTTTGTAGAGCCAAATCCGGGGAAAGCCTTCGAACTGGCTTATGAAAAGAAGGGAGACGGCCTGTTGTTTGTGGCAGGTTCACTGTATCTGGCGGGGGAGATTAAGGATTATGTAAGGAGGAATATACATGATAAATTATGAGGAAGAACTGAAGAAATTCCAGCCCTGTCTTGATGTGGACGACGCAGAAGGGGCCATTTACCAACAGGATTTGACAGACGTCATAGATGTTCTGAAAGAAATGCTGAAAGAGAACGAAAGCACTTCGGATAAATAGGAGAAGATTATGAATTGTATTGTATGTCATGCACAACTGACGGCTTCGGACTATTGCCCAAAGTGCGGGTGCAATGTGAAGGCCTTGAAAAAGGTCTATGCCCTGTCCGGTCTGTATTATAATCAGGGGTTGGAAAAAGCCCAGATTCGGGATTTGTCAGGAGCCATTACCTGTCTGAAGCGAAGTCTGAAAATGAATAAGCTGAATATTCAGGCCAGAAATCTGCTGGGACTGGTTTATTTTGAAACAGGGGAAGTAGTGGCAGCTTTAAGCCAGTGGGTTATCAGCAAAAATATGATGCCTGAGGGAAATCCTGCTTCCGGGTATATTGATAAACTGCAGAAGAACGCCAACCGTCTGGATATGATTAACACCAGTATTAAAAAGTATAATCAGTGTCTGGAATACTGCAGAGATGACAATCCCGATATGGCGAAGATACAGCTGAAAAAAGTGCTTTCCAACAACCCCAAGCTGATTAAGGGGTACCACCTTTTGGCGTTGATTTACATGAAGGAAGGGGAGTACGAAAAGGCAAGAAAGCGATTAAAAGCTGCAGCCCGCATTGATAAAACCAATACCACCACCCTGCGGTTTTTAAGAGAAATCGAGGAACAGACCGGCCGTGCAACCAATCTGGATTCCAGATTTAAGATGAAGGAAAAGGAAGTGGAAAAGCAGGATGGAAGTGTGGTTTACCGTTCGGGAAATGATACCATTATCCAGCCTCCGGAGTACCGGGAAAAGTCGATTACCAATACTCTGGTAAATCTGGTTCTGGGACTCCTGGTAGGAGCCGCAGCCCTGTGGTTTCTGGTGGTGCCGGCCAAAACCCAGAAAATCAATCAGGAAGCCAACAAAAAGGTGGTGGAATATAGCGATAAAATGGCAACTTTGTCTGCGGAGTTAGACCGCATGCAGGAAGAGATGGACGCTTCTACAGATTCTGTCAGCACAGCGCAAAGCCAGATTGAGCAGGCAAATACAAAGGCTTCCGGCTACGAAAACCTTATAAAAGCATGGCAGGCTTACCGGGAGGGCAGCTACAGCACAGCAGCCAACGCCATAGAGGGTGTCAATGCAGAGTCGCTTTCCGTAGAGGCGAAAAGTATGTATGACAGTATGATGAGCGAAATCGGCAGTACCGTGAAGTCTAATTATGAAAATGAAGCGGCTTCTGCTATGGAATCCGGGGATTATGATACAGCAATTTCCAATCTGGAAAAGGCTTTGAACATCGGAGAACAGGATAGCGATACCATGTTTAACCTGGCTCAGGCTTATGACAAGAAAGGCGATACGGAAAATGCCAACAAATGGTATCAGAAAATCATAGACGAGTATCCGGGAACCGATACCGCCCAGGACGCTGCAGACTATATGCAGGCCAACGGCGGTCAGACGGCAGGAAACTCCGGGGATGATGACGCCAAGTCCGGGCAGAGCACAGGAGAACCTGTAACTCAGGACGGCGAAGAATAGAAAACAACAGAGAAACCTTGAAGAAAAGGGCGCATACGAAAGAGTATGCGTCCTTTTCTTCTTAACTACAAAGACAGACCTATTGGCACAGCAGGGAAAGTGATTGCAGAAAGGGGAAGAAAGAATGGAAGAAAACATGGTAAAACGGGGAAATCGGCTGATTGTCTATGTGCCCAGAGAACTGGATCATCATTTTGCAGAGCAGATAACAGAGACATTGGATCAGGAGCTGGAAAAGGGGATTGTCCGCCAGCTGGTCTTTGATTTCTCTGCCACAACCTTTATGGACAGTTCGGGAATCGGTATGATTATGGGAAGAAAGCGGCTTTTAAGCTGCTGCGGAGGCACAGTAAGCGCCATTCATGTCAACGATAGAATCTGGCGCATTATGCAGCTTTCCGGGATTTATAAACACATTGAAATCAGCCAGGAAGCGGTATGGAACCGCAAGATGCGATAGGAGGGGAGAAGAATGGAACATAAAAACAAAATGGTGCTGGAAGTGGAGAGCCGTTCCTGCAATGAAGGGCTGGCCAGAATAGCTGTGGCGGCCTTTGCCACTCAACTGAATCCTACTTTGGAGGAGGTGGCGGATATTAAAACCGCAGTGTCTGAGGCCATTACCAATTGTATTGTCCATGCATACGAGAAAGAAACAGAGCTTATCCGCATTGAGTGCTTCTGTCAGAATAAAGAACTGACAGTCATTATCCGGGATACGGGAAAAGGCATCGAGGATGTGAAAAGGGCCATGGAACCTCTTTTTACCACGAAGCCGGAACAGGACCGCTCCGGTATGGGGTTTGCCTTTATGGAGGCCTTTATGGACCGAGTATCGGTGGAATCCTGTCCGGGCAGGGGCACATCCGTAACCATGAAAAAAATCATCGGAAGGCAGAATTCGGTTTTTGAGTAGGAGGTTATATGGATGAGATTCTTGCCCTTATCGGGCGCGCGCACCAGGGAGATAAGAGAGCAAGAGAGATACTGACAGAAAACAATATGGGACTGGTTCACAGCATTGCCAGAAGGTTCCAGAACCGGGGCGTGGAGATGGAGGATTTGATACAGATTGGATGTATCGGTCTTTTAAAGGCCATTGACAAATTTGATACTTCCTATGATGTGCGGTTTTCCACATATGCCGTGCCTATGATAACCGGAGAAATCAAGCGGTTTTTAAGAGATGACGGCATGGTAAAAGTCAGCCGGTCTTTAAAGGAAACTGCGGCTAAAGCCTACACGGTCCGGGAAGAACTTTTCCTCAAGGAGGGGAAAGAGCCCCGGATGGAAGAAATTGCCCGGGAACTTGGAATCACCAGAGAGGAGCTGGTACTGGCCATGGACTCTCAGGGACAGGTGGAATCTCTGCAGAAAACCATTTACCAAAGCGAAGGAAATGAAATTTCGCTGGAGGACAAGCTGCCTTTGGAGGAAAACCAGCAGGAAATGGTGGTGAACCGTATGTTTTTAGAACAGGCCCTTGGAACTTTGGACCGCAAAGAGCGAGAATTGATTTACCTGCGCTTCTTTCAGGACAGAACCCAGAGCAGCATTGCGCAGCAGATGGGAATGTCTCAGGTACAGGTTTCCCGCATGGAGAAAAAAATTTTAAACAGACTGCGGGCAAATCTCTAGGCACAAAAAGGCATATTTTACGGAAAATCAGCCATACTAATCTCCAAAGCAAAAGCAAGGAGGCTGTCAGATGAGTGAAATTTTATATATACAGACAGAGAAAAATGTAGAAGTCTATCAGCCGGAGGTGTATCTGCAGGATGTGGCCAAGCTGGCCTGCGGGGATTCTAAAGTGTTAAACCGCAACAAAATCCGCAAAGTGTTTTCCATTCCCGATGAAAAGCCGGGGCGGTATGTGATTTCCGCGGCAGACCTGGTCTGCGCAGTGGCAAAAGCGGAACCAAACGTAGACGTGACTCATATTGGAGAAGCGGATTTTATTGTAACTTATGAAGGGGAAAATCAACCCAGAAAGTGGATAAGCTGGCTGAAAACAGTTCTGGTATGTGTATTGACCTTCTTTGGAGGCGCTTTTTCCATTATGACCTTTAATACAGATGTAAATATGTCTGGTTTGTTTTTTCAGCTTTACCGTCAGTTTACCGGGGAAATTTCCACGGGTCATACCATTTTGGAATTCTGCTATTCCGTGGGTATCGGTATTGGGGTAGTGTTCTTTTTCAACCACTTCGGACACAGAAAGCTGACCCAGGACCCAACCCCCATGGAGGTGCAGATGCGGGTATACGAAGATGATGTAAACCGTACCCTCATAGCGGTAAAAAACAGAGGAGGAAAACTGTGATGTGGCCCGGTGAAGCTGTGGCGGCAGCAGCGGCTTTCTGCGGCGGCGCTGTGGTAGCTACCGCGCTCGCCGCTTTTATTATTGAGCTGGGTATCATCCCCCGTTTTGCAGGAATCACCCATACAGCCAATCACATCCTTTTGTACGAAACCTGCCTTATGCTGGGCAGTTTTTTGGGAAATCTGGTATCCGTCTATGAGTTTTCGCTGCCTTTTGGTAAGATTTTTCTGGGAATTATGGCGCTGTGCTTTGGCATTTTTTTGGGAAGCTGGATTATTGCGCTGGGCGAAGTGGTCAATGTCTTTGCCATTATGTCCCGCCGCCTGGGTCTGAAAAAAGGAACGGCTCTCATTATCCTGTCCATAGCCCTGGGAAAGATTTTGGGAAGTCTTCTGCAGTTTTTTCTCTGGAAATAACCAGGGAAAACAAACTGGAATAAAAATCGAAAACCCGCACACACTAACTCAGAGTGGGAAAGCGTTCGTTTTCTAAGGACACAGTTCCTCTCTCAAAATACAAAAAGGAGGTATCCTCTCATGCCAACACCACAAAGTGAAGAGCAAAAGAGAAAAGCCAAGGAATACGAAGCATACGTAAAGAAAAAAACACCTACCCACAGCCTGCTTCTGAATATGGCAGGAGCCTTTATCATGGGTGGACTGATTTGTGTGGCAGGACAGGTGATTTTAAATATCTGCAAAAACATGGGGATGAACCAGGAAATAAGCGGTGCATGGACTTCGCTGCTTTTGGTACTGGCCAGTGTCCTGCTTACCGGATTCGGCATATATCCCAAGCTGGCAAAATGGGGTGGAGCCGGAACTTTAGTGCCCATTACCGGATTTGCAAATTCCGTAGCAGCTCCGGCTATTGAATACCAGAAGGAAGGACAGGTTTTTGGCATCGGCTGTAAAATTTTTACCATAGCCGGCCCGGTGATTCTCTATGGGATTTTAACCTCATTCTTTCTGGGACTGATTTATTACTTTCTGCATATGTGGGGGATTGTGTAATGGAACAGATGATAGGGAAACAAAGCATACAGTTTGAACGGGCCGTGCATATTTTAAGCGCAGCCTCTATTGTAGGAAAAAAAGAGGGGGACGGTCCTCTGGGGAAGTGTTTTGACCGGATAGGAGAAGCGGACGGACTTTTTGGCCGCAAATCCTGGGAGGAGGCAGAAAGCTTTCTTCAAAAAGAAGCGGTTTCCATGGCGATTGAAAAGGCGGGGATTGAGAAGTGGCAGCTGCGGATGATTTTTGCTGGAGATTTACTGGCGCAGACCATTGCCTCCTCTTTCGGTATTATGGGATTTCATACTCCGGTATACGGTCTGTATGGAGCATGCTCAACTATGGGAGAGGGACTTTCTCTGGCGTCCATGGCTGTGGCAGGAGGATATGGAGAATATGTGGCAGCAGTCACGTCCAGTCATTTTGCCAGTGCAGAGAAGGAATTCCGTTTTCCCCTGGGATACGGAAGCCAAAGACCTCTTTCTGCTACTTGGACGGTGACGGGAAGTGGGGCCTGCATTTTGGGAACAAAGGGCGGAAAGGCAAGGATTACGGGAATCACCACAGGAAAAATTGTGGACTTTGGTCTGAAGGATTCCATGAATATGGGAGCCTGTATGGCGCCTGCAGCCTGTGATTCCATTTATCAGAATCTCATGGATTTTAACCGGCTTCCAGAAGATTACGACCGGATTATCACCGGGGATTTGGGACAGGTGGGGCAGAGAATTCTGTTTGACTTGCTGAAAGAAAAAGGATTTGATATTGAGAAACAGCATATGGACTGCGGCATAGAAATTTTCGACGCGGATACCCAGGATACCCATGCCGGGGGCAGCGGCTGCGGCTGTGCAGCCGTTACTCTGGCCGGCTATATTCTGCCCAAGGTGGAAAAGGGGGAATGGAAGCGGGTGCTTTTTGTTCCTACGGGAGCGTTGCTCTCCAAGGTCAGCTACAACGAGGGAAAAAGCGTGCCGGGCATTGCCCAGGCTGTTGTGATAGAACATTGTTGAGGAGAAGAGAAGATGGATTATGTAAATGCATTCTGGGTAGGCGGGCTGATTTGCGCTCTGGTACAGATTCTTCTGGAAAAGACAAAGCTGCTGCCGGGAAGAATTATGGTGCTTCTGGTATGTGCCGGAGCAGTGCTTGGGAGTGTGGGATTGTACGACAAGCTGATTTCTTTTGCAGGAGCCGGAGCCAGTGTTCCTTTGCTGGGTTTTGGCAATACTTTATTTAAAGGGGTGAAGAAGGCTGTGCTGGAACACGGTTTTCTGGGACTTTTCATGGGAGGATTTACCGCCAGTGCAGTGGGAATTTCTGCAGCTTTGATTTTCGGATACGTCGCAAGCATTCTCTTCCGTCCGAAGATGAAGAATTAAGGTAAAGACGGGAAGCGTAAAAAGTAAAATTGTATGAAAAGAAAATGAAAATACGGAGAAAAAAGTAAGTTAGCTAACTAGTTTTCTGAAATGGATAAAAAGATATGGTGGAAATGTATATTAAAACAAAAAAAAGAGGAAAAAACTAAACAAAGTTGACAGAAGCACTTTCGTGTGCTACAATAACAGCAATTTAGGAGTATCTGCGACGCAGCAGGTGCGAATGGATTAATCTAAGAGCGTTGGAGTGTCTTGGTTTTTCGTATTGATTGGATGCGAAGGGAAAACCAGGCACTTTTTTCGTTTCAGAAAGGAGGATTACATTGGGAGAGTTTGTTTTAAAGACCCGGATTTTCATGGGGAAAGACGGGCTGGACGAAATTCTGCAGGGTGTCAGCCGGGCGTTTATTGTAACGGACAGGTTTATGCATGAAAGCGGGAAAGTCAGTTATCTGACAGAACCGCTGGAAGCAAGGAAGATTGCATATCAGATATTTTCTGAAGTAAAGCCTGACCCGGACATTGCTACGGTTACCAAAGGCATTGGAAAAATGCTGGAATTTCAGCCACAGGTTTTATTTGCACTGGGAGGCGGTTCGCCCATTGACGCGGCGAAAGCCATGAACTGGCTGTCCGTACAGGGCGGTCTGGACAAGAAGAGAATCTTCGTTGCCATTCCTACCACAAGCGGCACCGGTTCTGAGGTCAGCCGGTTCTCGGTTATCAGCGACCCGGAGCAGTCAGCGAAATATCCGCTGGTATCCGATGAACTGCTTCCTGACGCAGCGATTCTGGACGCTGAACTGGTACGTTCTGTTCCGCCGGCCGTTACGGCAGACACAGGAATTGACGTACTGACACACGCCGTGGAAGCCTTTGTATCCACAGGGGCCAATGATTTTACCGACGCTGCGGCTGAGAAAGCGATGAAGCTGGTCAGAAGCAATTTGATGAAGGTCTACAAAAATCCTGACGATTTGCAGGCAAGACAGGAGATGCACCACGCATCCTGCCTGGCGGGACTTGCATTCAGCAACGCGGGACTGGGACTGAATCATGGAATGGCCCATACCCTGGGCGCGCATTTCCATATTCCCCATGGACGGGCAAACGGTATTTTACTTCCCTATGTGATGGCATTTAACGCAGGCTGCCACGAGCAGCTGACGCCAGTGGCGGCGCGTTATGCCAGAATTGCCAGAGTGCTGAGGCTGGACGGACCGAGTATCCGCCAGAGTGCTTTCAGCGTTGTTCGTACCACAAAGCAGTATATGAAACAACTGCATATTCCTGACAGTATTGAAGCAGCGGGGGTTTCCAGGGAGGACTTTGACGCAGTGCTGGATGAGATGGTGGAAGCCGCTTATCAGGACGCCTGCACAAAGACGAATCCAAGAGCATGCTCAAAGGAAGATATTCGGGGCGTATTTTTAAGAGCCTATACGGGACGGCTGATTTAAGGGGAGGCAGACAGTCATGTATGAAGAAAAAAAAGAGAGAATTATACAGGAATTTGTTCCGGGCAAGCAGGTGACGCTGGCCCATGTGATTCCCCACCCTGTAGAAGCGCTGTATGGGAAAATGGGACTGATTGATGCAGAAGGCGCCATTGGGATTTTTACCATTACCCCCAGTGAAGCCGCCATCATCGCAGCAGATGTGGCAAGCAAGGCCGCAGACGTAAAAATCGGTTTTGTAGACCGTTTTAACGGATCCCTGATTATTACCGGAGACGTAGCAGGAGTGGAAGCCGCACTGCACGATGTCATGAGTGTGCTCTGTGATGCCATGGGATTTGCGCCTGCACCGATTACAAGGTCCTGACAGCAGGAAAAGGCAGGAGAGAAAGATGGATAGGAAACAAAAAAGGGTGATTCTCATCGGACGGTCCATGGCCGGGAAGACAACCCTGTGCCAGTACATAAACAATGAGGATTTGAAATACCATAAAACCCAGACCATTCAGGTGGTCAATGGAACTATGATTGATACACCCGGCGAATATCTGGAACGAACTTATTTAAGAGGCGCTCTTACCGTTACGGCCACAGATGCGGATTTGATTATTCTGGTTCAGCAGGCGGATGAGGAAGGCACCATGTTTCCTCCCGGATATTCCAGCACCTTTGCGAAACCCTGTATCGGAGTTGTGACAAAAAGTGACCTGGCAGGGGAAAAGCAGATAGAAGATGCAAAGAAATATTTGAGAAATGCAGGAGCAGGAAAGATTTTTGTTACCAGCAGCTATGCAGGAACCGGATTTGAAGAATTACTGGAGTTTTTATCCCCGGACAGCGGGGAATAAAGGGTACAAGGAAGGACAGGAGACATGCGAGTAATCATTGCAGACGATGAGCCGATTATCAGAATGGATTTAAAGGAAATTCTGGAAAAGGAAGGATATACAGTGGCAGGCGAGGCAGCAGACGGCTTTGATGTGGTGGAAATGTGCAGAAAGGAACAGCCGGATTTGGTTATCATGGACGTGAAGATGCCTCTTTTAGACGGGCTGACCGCCTCTAAGATTATTGCAGAGGAGAAACTGGCAGAAGCCGTAGTGCTTCTCACGGCCTACTGTGACCGGGAATTTGTCCAGGAAGCAAAGGAGGCCAATGTCAGCGCTTATTTTGTAAAGCCGGTAGATGAGAGAACTTTTTTGCCGGGGCTTGAGATTGCGGTAGAGAGGAACAGAACCATGAAGCGGCTGGAAAAGGAGTGTCAGAGCGTAACCAGGCGGCTGGAAAGCCGAACCCTGGTGGAGCAGGCAAAAGGAGTCATTATGAGTAAAAATGGACTTTCTGAACAGCAGGCTTATGACTACATACGCAACATCAGCCGGGAAAAGAATATTTCCATGAAAAAAGTTGCAGAGATTATTTTGATACGCAGAGGAAAATAGGATGCAGAAGTTGATACAGCAGCTTTGCAGGGAATACACAGACCTTTCAGAGGAGGAGATTCAGGTAATTGAAATGATGGCCCAAACCCTTCAGCCTCTGGCTAATCTGGAGGCAGCAGATATTTTTGTGGACTGCCCCTGCAAGGATAAGGACGCCATTGTGGTGGCAGAAGCAAAGCCGGAGGAAGTTCCCTCTGCTTACCGCAGCAGCGTGGTGGGCATGCTTGCAAAAGAGGAAAACGAACCGGCTGTGGCCCGGACTTTTCGTCTGGGAGTTGCCACAAAGTACATGAAAGCAAGGACACAGGAAAATAACTACACCATTCAGTCCGTGGAACCCATCAAGTACAATTCCCGGGTTATCGGGGTACTCATCAGAGAAAAACGCATTGCAGAGGATGAGGAGAACCAGGAGGAAGGAAAGAGTTATGAAGCCATTGAGACACCGCTGAACCATATGATTAACGAGAATGAATGGCTCACAGAGAGCATAGATGAAGCGCTTCTGCTGGTGGACTACAAGGGACGGGTGTCTTTTCGCAACCTGTACGCAAGGGAACTTTTTCAGAATCTGGGTTATGTCAGCGACATCCTGGGGCAGAAGTACAAAAATATCTGCCTGACAGAGTGGAGCGGCACCAAAGACAGCATGGAACGACTGAAGGAGGTTCACTGCGGAAACTATTATCTGCGGGTAAGGCAGATTCCCCTGATGAAAAAGGAGATTCCGTTTGCGGTGATTATCCGGGATATTACCTGGAATCGTGAGCAGGAGAAGAATCTGGTGCTGAAATCCGTTGCAGTGAAGGAACTGCACCACCGGGTAAAGAACAATCTTCAGACCATAGCTTCCCTTTTAAGGCTTCAGGCCAGAAGAGAAGAGCATGAGGAAACCCGGCGGGTGTTAAACGAAAGTATCAGTCGGATTTTATCCATTTCAGCCACACATCAGCTTCTTTCCCAGAGTGGAGAAGCCTGTGTCAGTCTTATGGAAGTCCTGGAAAATGTCAGGCGCAATGCGGTACAGCCTTTTTTGAAGTCAGATTTAAAACTGAATCTGGAAATTACGGGAGAAGACATGACAGTGGATTCTGAGATAGCGACTTCCGTGGCGCTGTCTGTCAACGAACTGCTTCAGAATTGCATGAAATATGCTTTTCGCGACAGGAAACAAGGGAATGTATCTGTTCGTATAGAAAAGGGAAAAGTGTACTCCAGACTTACCGTAACAGATGACGGCGTCGGTTTCGAGCCCGAAAACGTGCGGACAGGCAGTCTGGGACTGAACATTGTCCGTACCATGGTGCAGGACAAGCTGCACGGAAGCCTGAAAATCCGCTCTGACGAAAAGGGAACCGAGGTAAGCTTTGATTTTATCAACGAGACAGCAGACTTTATCAGTATTTCCAAGTGAATGCAAAAGGGAGGGATAGTCTTTGCAGGAAACAATACTAAGTGTGGGAATTGACATTGGGACTTCTACCACCCAGTTGATATTCAGCAGGCTGACCATAGAAAACCTGGCAAGCAATTATACAGTACCCAGAATCAGCATTGTAAACAAAGAGGTCTTTTACCGAAGCGGTATTTATTTTACTCCGCTGAAATCCCAGACGGAGATTGATGCGGCAAAGGTAAAGGAGATTATCCGGAAAGAGTATGAAAAGGCAGGCAGAAAGCCGGAGGATTTGCAGACCGGTGCTGTGATTATCACAGGAGAAACGGCCAGAAAGCAGAATGCCAACCGTGTACTGGAAACCCTCAGCGATATGGCGGGAGATTTTGTAGTGGCAACAGCAGGCCCGGATTTGGAATCCGTACTTTCTGCCAAAGGCGCGGGGAGCGACCGGCTTTCTGAAGAGAAGCGGGAGGTTGTAGCCAACATTGACATTGGCGGCGGTACCAGCAACATTGCGTTTTTTTATAAAGGCATACCAAAGGGCACGGCTTGTCTGGATATTGGCGGACGGCTTATCAAGGTGGAAAACGGAAAGATTTCTTATATTTTCCCCAGTATTCAGAAGCTGGCAGAAAGCCATGGTATTCAGATTCAGGTGGGCGACCGTGCCTGTGAAAAAACGCTGTACCGGGTTTGCGAATACATGGCCCAGCAGCTTGCCATGGCTCTGTACATAGAAGAACCCGACGGATTTCATGCAGGGCTATACACCAATAACGGAAAGCCTCTGCCCCGCCAGCCGGTGATTCAGGCCGTAACCTTTTCCGGCGGTGTGGCAGATTGTATGCTTCATGAAGAAGAGGAGGTGTTCCGTTATGGAGACGTGGGAATCCTCCTGGCAAGGGCAGTGAAAAACTGCAGTGCCTTTGAGAAAATCAAAATTTATCCTGCTGCGGAAACCATACGGGCCACGGTAGTAGGGGCGGGAACCCATACCACGGACGTCAGCGGCAGTACCATCCGTTATGCCAGAGAAAAACTGCCGATAAAAAACATTCCGGTGCTGAAGATTTCCGAGGAGGACGAAGAAAATCCGGTGCTCTTTGCAGAAGCAGTGAAGAAGGGATTGGCTTTGTATGAATCAGAAGGAGAACCGGAACAGCTGGCCATTGCTTTTTCGGGAAAGTATCATACCAGTTTCCGGCAGATTCAGGAACTGGCAGCCCTGGTGATGGAAGGGGCCGAGCGGGTGATAAAAGGACCGTATCCTCTGATTCTGGTCATTGAAAACGACATTGCCAAGGTTCTGGGGAACGCACTCAACGTCCTGATGGAGAGAAAAAAAGATGTGATTTGTATTGACGGAATCCATGCACAAAGCGGTGACTATATTGACATCGGCGAGCCTGTCGCAGACGGACATGTGGTGCCGGTGGTGACAAAGACGCTGATTTTTAATTCCTGAAGCTGGAAAGGGCAGAAGCCAAAGCAGCAGGGAACCATAGAAAAGTAGAGGTGAAATGAGTTGATTCTTAAAACTAAATTATTTGGAAAGGTATATGAATTTAAATCTCTTCGGGAAGTTATGGCAAAAGCCAATGAAGAGAAATCCGGTGACAAGCTGGCAGGTATTGCAGCAGAATCAGCAGAAGAGCGTGTAGCAGCAAAGGTAGTGCTTTCCCACATTACCCTGGAGGATTTGCGGAACAATCCTGCCGTGCCTTATGAAGAGGATGAAGTGACCAGAATCATTCAGGACGGTGTAAACGAGGCGATTTACAGAGAACATAAAAATAAAACCGTGGCAGAGTTCAGAGAATGGCTTCTGGATACAGAAACCACAGGCGATATGATTAAGCGTGCTTCCAGAGGTCTTACCAGTGAAATGGTAGCAGCTGTCTGCAAACTGATGAGCAACCTGGATTTGATTTATGCGGCAAAGAAAATCCGGATTTCCGCACACTGCAACACCACCATCGGACTTCCGGGAACCTTCTCTTCCCGTCTGCAGCCAAACCATACCACAGATGACCCGAAAGGTATTATGGCCTCTGTCATGGAAGGTTTAAGCCTTGGCTGCGGGGATGCGGTTATCGGTCTGAATCCCGTAGACGATTCTGTGGAAAGTGTAGCGAGAATTTTAAAGAGTTTTGATGAATTTAAAAATAAATGGGAAGTTCCTACCCAGATTTGCGTACTGGCCCATGTGACCACCCAGATGGAGGCTATTCGTAAAATGCATGCGCCCATTGATTTGATGTTCCAGTCTATCGCAGGTTCTCAGAAGGGAAATGAAGCCTTTGGTCTGACCGCAGCTATGCTGGACGAGGCCCATGATCTGATGATGAGAGAAGCCACCAGCACAGGCCCCAACGTTATGTATTTCGAGACAGGACAGGGTTCGGAACTTTCTTCCGAAGCTCATAACGGCTGGGACCAGGTAACCATGGAAGCAAGATGCTATGGATTTGCAAAGAAATACAATCCGTTCCTGGTGAATACGGTGGTTGGCTTCATCGGACCGGAATATCTCTACGACTCCAAACAGGTTACCCGCGCAGGTCTGGAAGACCATTTTATGGGTAAACTGACCGGTATTCCTATGGGCTGCGACGCATGCTATACCAACCATATGAAGACGGACCAGAACGATATTGAAAACCTGGCAACGCTTCTGGTGGCGGCAGGCTGCAACTACATTATGGGGGTTCCGGAAGGCGATGACTGTATGCTGATGTACCAGTGTACCGGTTATCACGAAGCGGCCAGTTTAAGAGAAGTATTCGGACTTCGCCCAATCCGCGAATTCGATATGTGGCTGGAAAAGATGGGATTCTCCAAAGACGGCAAACTGACACCGCTGGCAGGAGATGCATCAGTATTTTTGAAATAGGAGGTAGCATATCTTGGTAAACGAAAACGATTTAAGAACAATCATTGCACAGGTTCTGCAGGAAATGAATCTGGATTCCAATAAAGAAGAAAAAGAAACCGCGGTTACAGGCTGTGCGTCCTGCTGTAAAGAGCCGAAAATCGAAGAGGGCTGCATTCCTGATGTGACAGAAGTGGATATCCGCAAACAGTATCTGGTAGAGAACCCGGTAAATAAAGAAGCTTATTACGATTTGAAACAGTATGCGCCCTGCCGTCTGGGAATCGGCAAGGCGGGGGCAAGATATAAAACAGACCCGGTACTGCAGTTCCGGGCCGCACATTCCGCAGCACAGGACGCCGTATTCTCTGATGTGGACCAGGGTTTTATTGACAGCATGGGACTGTTTTCCGTAAAGACACAGTGTGAGAACAAAGATGTATATCTGACTCGTCCGGATTTGGGAAGAAAACTGAGCGATGAAGCAGTAAAAACCGTGAAAGAAAAATGCAAAATGCACCCAACGGTACAGATTTTCGTATCGGACGGATTGAGCTCTGCAGCCGTTGCAGCCAATGTAGGCGATGTGCTTCCTGCCATTGAACAGGGCTTGAAGAGTTACGGAATCGACACAGGAGTTCCTTTCTTTGTAAAATACGGCCGTGTAGGCGCTATGGACCAGGTTTCTGAAATTACAGGCGCTGACGTGACCTGTGTATTAATCGGAGAACGTCCCGGTCTGATTACCGCAGAATCCATGTCTGCATACATTGCATACAAAGCGACTGTGGGAATGCCGGAGGCCAGAAGAACCGTTGTTTCCAACATTCACAAAGCAGGTACCATACCGGCTGAGGCTGGCGCCCATATTGCAGATATCATTAAAAAGATTCTGGATAACAAAGCCAGCGGAACGGATTTGAAACTGTAAGACTTTATGGCAAGTGAAAATAAATTCAGAGAGTAAGAGGAGGAAAATCCATGAAACGAGACCCAGTAAGAGCTACAGTCCTTGCATCCAAAATTATCCCCAATGTGAGCCCGGATATGGCGAAAGAACTGAATCTGGAGCCGGGAATGAAATCTCTGGCCCTGATTACGGCGGACAGTGATGATGTTACCTATACAGCTCTTGATGAAGCAACGAAAAAAGCAGATGTAAAAGTGGTTTATGCAAAGAGTTTCTATGCAGGCGCTGCAAATGCAAATACCAAACTGGCAGGAGAGATCATCGGAATTCTGGCAGGTCCCAACCCTGCAGAAGTCAGGAGCGGACTGGAAGCCTGCGTGGACATGATTGAAAATCAGGCATATTTCATTTCCGCAAACGAAGATGATTCCATTATTTACTATGCACAGTGCATTTCCAGAACCGGTTCTTACCTTTCCGAAGGCGCAGGCATTCAGGAAGGAGAGGCCCTGGCTTATCTTATCGCCCCGCCTCTGGAAGCGATGTACGGCGTAGATGCCGCTTTAAAAGCAGCAGATGTAAAAATGTGCGTACTGTACGCACCGCCATCAGAAACGAACTTCGGCGGCGCACTGCTTACAGGAAGCCAGTCTGCGTGCAAGGCTGCCTGTGACGCTTTTGCAGCGGCGGTAGAATTTGTGGCTGAGAATCCTAAAGAATAAACAGGGAGAAAGCCGCAGAAAAGAACAGGCGGCATCCCTGGCGGAGGTAAAGCATGAATGCACTGGGAATGATTGAGACATACGGCTACCTTACGGCAGTAGAGGCTTTGGACAGTGCATTAAAGGCTGCCAATGTATTTTTGGTAGATGTGGTTCGGGTAAGAGGCGGTCTGGTGACTGTGCTTATCGAAGGAGACGTAGGTGCAGTGAAAGCTGCGGCAGATGCCGCAGCGGCTGCAGCCGAAAGAGTGGGAGAAGTGGTAAGCGTGCATGTGATTCCGCGGCCTGATAAGGACGTAAAGAGCATGCTCACTGCACACCCTGAACACCGGAAGAAAGCTGATATGGTACCGGAAGAATCCCCGGCAGAAGTATCAGCAGAAGAGCCGGAGAACACACCCGCCGAAGAACAGAAAGAGCAGCCCGTACAGAAGTCCGAAGAGAGCAGGACAGAAAATCCGGTTGAGGCAGAGCTGGTTTATACCAGAGAGGAAATGGGGAAGATGACCGTAGCCAAACTGAGAACTCTGGCACGGAAACTGAAACTCACCGGTCTGACCCCGCAGGAAATCCGCTTTGCCAAGAAGCAGGAACTGATTGAGGCTATCCTGAAAATTACCGGAGAAAAGAGGTAGATTATGCAGTTATATGACAAAGACCTTTTGTCAGTACAGGAAGTACGCGAACTGGTAGAAAAAGCCAAGTCTGCACAGCAGGAACTGGCAGCAAAAAGCCAGGCAGAGGTGGACAGAATCGTGAAATCTGTGGCACAGGCAGGCGTAAGAAATGCACAGCGTCTTGCAAAACTGGCACATGAAGAAACCGGATTCGGCGTAGAGGCTGACAAAGTAATCAAAAACGTATTCGCCAGCGACGGCGTATACCAGCACATCAAAGATATGAAAACCATAGGGGAACTGAGCCGGGACGAAGAACATAAAATTCGTACCATCGCAGTTCCGGTAGGGGTGATTGCAGGACTGATTCCTTCTACAAACCCTACCTCCACCGCATTGTATAAATCAGAGATTGCCATTAAAGCGGGAAATGCCATTGTATTTTCTCCCCACCCCAACGCAAGAAACAGTATTCTGGAAACCGTAAAGGTTATCCGTCAGGCCATTGCAGAGGCAGGTGGAAATGAAAATCTGGTATCCTGTATTACCATTCCGACCATACAGGCGACAGACAATCTTATGCGCCACCCGGACGTCTCTATGATACTGGCTACGGGCGGTTCGGCTATGGTAAGAGCCGCATATTCATCGGGAACTCCCGCTATCGGCGTGGGACCGGGAAACGGCCCGGCCTATATTGAGAAGACAGCAGATGTGAAACTGGCTGTGAAACGGATTCTGGATTCCAAAACGTTTGATAACGGCACTATCTGTGCTTCCGAGCAGTCCGTGGTATGCGAGGAAGGGATGCGCAGGGAAGTACAGGCCGAGATGGAACGACAGGGCGCTTATTTCCTGATGCCGGACCAGATGAAAAAGCTGGGAAGCTTTATTTTAAGAGCCAACGGAACCATGAATCCCATGATAGTGGGAAAATCTGCACAGGTCATTGCAGATTTGGCAGGAATTGAAATACCAAAAGATACCAGAGTGCTGGTGGCAGAGGAAACCGGCATCGGAAGAGGACACCCGTATTCCAACGAAAAACTGGCGCCGATTCTGGCTTTTTACACAGCGCCGTCCTATGTGGAAATCTGTGAACTCTGTACGGAAATCCTTCACTACGAAGGCGCAGGACATACCTTCTCCATGCACACGAAAGATGAGAGCATGGTAACTTATTTCGCACAGAGAATTCCCGCTTCCAGAATTATTGTCAATACCCCCAGCGCGCTTGGCGGTATCGGAGGAACCACAGGGCTGCAGCCGTCTCTGACCCTTGGCTGCGGCGCTGTAGGAGGAAGTGCAACTTCTGAAAATGTGGGACCGAAGCATTTGATGAACCTGCGCTATGTGGCAGAGGGGCTTTCCGAACTGGAAGACATCCGAAACAAGCTTCCGGACTGTTCCGAAGGTATCTGCAAACCGCAGAAATACGATGATATTGATATTGACGCAGTGGTAAGCGAAATTATCAGGCGTCTTCAGAATTCTTAAACATGAGAAAAGCAAAAGGAGGATATGAATATGGCAGCACAACAGGCACTTGGAATGATTGAAACAAAGGGATTGGTAGCGTCCATAGAAGCAGCCGATGCCATGGTAAAGGCAGCAAACGTGACTCTGATTGGAAAAGAGCACGTAGGAGGAGGTCTTGTAACCGTTATGGTAAGAGGTGACGTAGGCGCAGTAAAAGCAGCTACAGACGCAGGAGCAGCCGCAGCGGAGCGCGTAGGCGAGCTGGTTTCCATCCATGTAATCCCAAGACCACATGAAGAAGTAGAGGCAATTCTGCCATCTGTAAACAGATAATCAGAAACAGAACAAAAGGAGGATACGAATATGGCAGCACAACAGGCACTTGGAATGATTGAAACAAAAGGACTGGTAGCGTCCATAGAAGCAGCAGACGCCATGGTAAAGGCAGCAAATGTGACTTTGATTGGAAAAGAACATGTAGGCGGAGGCCTTGTAACCGTTATGGTAAGAGGTGACGTAGGCGCGGTAAAAGCGGCAACAGACGCAGGTGCGGCTGCA